>Ga0307478_10000881_pt1 | contig 28388 bp, 24 predicted proteins | sample atmos_gasesECM4C_2_FD_203713 | JGI IMG/M metagenome (GOLD analysis project Ga0307478, IMG submission 203713) | Hardwood forest soil microbial communities from Morgan-Monroe State Forest, Indiana, United States - atmos_gasesECM4C_05 | ecosystem: Environmental > Terrestrial > Soil > Temperate...
AGATCAAGGAAACGTATCAGGACGAGTCCATTAAAGATATGCAGGCGTTCCAGTTCATGCTGACCTGCGAGAAGGGGAAGTCGTAGAGGCGGACCTATGGCAATGAATTTTAGCGAACTGTCAGGCCTGAAGCAGTGGGGAGCAGTAATCCTTGGGGGCGCACTGGTTACGGGCGCGCTCTACTTCACGGTGTTCAAGAGCCAGAGCGAGAAGAACGCGGCGGCAGAACATGCGGTGCAGGAAAAGGTCAGGGAAAATAACGAACTCGAATCCTACCGTCCCAAGCTCAAAGACATGGAACGGCAGTTAGCCAACTTGAAACAACAACTGGAAATCGAACGGCGCATCGTCCCGGATGAGAAGCAGGTGGATACCTTCATCGAGATCATGGATGGCGAAGCACAGAAGGCAGGCGTGGAACTGCGCCGCTACGCCGCCAAGCCGGTGGTTGCCAAGGAGTACTACACGGAAGTTCCATTCGACCTTGAGTTGGACGGTCCGTACTACTCCATGCTGAATTTCTTTGACCGGGTGGGGAAGTTGGAGCGCATCGTGAACGTCAGCGGGTTGATGGTCGCCACGACGAAAAACGCTTCCGATGCGAAAGTCAAGCATACCTACCAATACGCGCCGAACGAGAGCGTAGCGGCTTCGTTTACCGCGACAACGTTTTACAGTCACGACCTGACACCGCCGGCGGGGGGACCAGGAGCCAAGCCGGCAACCGCAAGCGTGAGCAAATAGGAATCGCTTATGAAGCTGACGACATACATTTTGGCAGTGGCTATGACAACGGGGGCAGCCTGGGCACAAAGCCCGGACGCCAACAACAAACAAAGCAATGCAGCGCGGGGAACGGCGGTTCAGCCGATACCACAGGCCAAGCCAACCCCCGGAGCTGCGGCGCCAGCGGTGAAACCCGCAGTGATCCCAGGCGCGAAACCGCCTTTGGCGACCAAGCCAGCCAGTTCCGCGACTGCGAAGCCCGCGGCAGCTCCTGCCAAATCGGCAACCAAGCTGTCACCAACTTCAGCGGCCGGCCAGGACAACCGGCTCGAAGCCGTGCACGTTATCCGGAATGCGGATGACGTTCAGATCGAGATCAGCTCCCGCGAAGCCGTCACGCCGAAGGTGAGCAAATTAAGTTCGCCTGCACGCGTGGTAGTGGAACTTCCCTCGACTGTCATGGCGACTCCGCAGAGCAAGATTGCGGTCGGCAGTGCGGGAGTCAAGGGCGTCCGCATCGGCATGGACGGCAAAACGCCTCCGACTACCAGCGTAGTAGTGGATCTGGAACACGCAGTCGGCTACGAGTTGGCGCCAGGCCCCGGCAACAAGTTCGTCTTGACGCTGCATACCGGGCAAGAAGTTGCGAAGAACACTCCAGCCAATATTCCGGCGAAGACTTCTATACCGGCTCCTAAGACGCAAACGGGAGCGGCCAAGCTGGTTGTGGTCCCTGTGACAGCTCCGAAGGTTGCGGTGGCAGTGGTTCCCGCATCGACTCCAAAGGCAGGTGTAGCCGCGAAAGTAGCTGCTCCGAAGGCCGCAACAACTCCAGTCGCGTCTTCTAAGCCCGGGTCTAAGCCAGTGGCTACCGCCACTAAGATTGCGGCTCAGGATAATCCGACTAGCGTTATCAAGAAAGTAGAACCAGGCAAGCCCGCCGCCGCAGCCGAACCCAAAAAGTGGGCGATGACCGGTAAGCGCGACCCATTCTTCAGTCCAGTGGTGCAGCAGAACGCGGGTTCAGGTTGTTCCACGGGCAAGAAGTGTCTGGACATCGGACAAATCAATGTGCGAGGCGTGGTGAAGGCGGAAAGCGGCTTCATCGCGGTAGTCACCAACAGCCTGAACAAAGCTTATTTTCTGCACGAGAATGATCCTGTGTTCAATGGCTTCGTGATGAGAATCACGGGAGACTCAGTAGTGTTCCAGGAAACGATGCAGGACAAGCTGGGTAAACCGTTCACACGGGAAGTAGTTAAGCGGATCACGACGCCGGCCGTTTAGCGGTTGGCGGTGCCACCGGGAAAAACCGGAGCACTACGAAAATCGAGTTCAAGAAGGACACGCGGGCCAAAACCCGCGGGTTGGGGAGATAAGCGAAATGCGAAAGCAACTGCTCAGTGTATTCCTACCGTTGCTGGTACTCGGGCTGGTAGCTTCAGCTGCCGAGACACCGGCGTCACAACCGGCGAGCCAGCGAAACGAACTGCAGCGGGTGAACGTGGTTCGCGGCGCGGATGAGATCCGGGTCGAGATCAGCGCCCGCGGGACCATGACGCCCAAGGTGAGCACTGCAGACTCGCCTGCCCGGCTCGTGGTGGAACTGCCCGGCACCGTCATGGCGACGGGGCAGAACCACATCGCAGTCGGCAGCGCTGGAGTAAAAGGCGTCCGCATCGGCATGGATGGCCACAATCCTCCTACCACCCGCGTGGTGGTTGATCTGGAGCATGCTTGCCGCTATGACTTGAACCCGTCCGCCGATGGGAAGCTGGTGCTGACGCTGTATGCGCAGCAGGCGGCGGTGAGCGCAAGCTCGGCCAAGCCAGTGGCGACACCAGCCAGCGCGGCCCCTGTTATGGCAGCAGTTCCGCAAGTAGCGAAGGCTGCCGATCCGGTTACGGCGCAAAAGACCGAAGCATCCAAGACTTCGTCGAGCGATTTTGTTTTTGTTGAACCGAGTTACGAAGCCAAGAAGACGGTTCCGGAGGCGGCGTCAGAGCCCACCGAGCGCGCTCAGGAAGCGGCTGCCAAGTTTTCCGACAAGACCGCCGCAGAACTGCTGCCAGTCAGCATGAACGCGGCGCAGGCGCAGCAAAGCACTCCTTCCGGCAATGCCATTCAACCCGCGGTAAATCTTGCGGCGGAGCAAAGGGCGCAGGCTGGACAGCAACCCGCTTTGGCCGGCCCGAAGTATACGGGCGAGCCGATCTCGGTAAATCTGAAGGACGTAGATCTGAAAGACTTCTTCCGGTTGATCCACGAAATCAGCGGTCTGAATGTGGTGCTCGATCCTAATGTGCACGGCACTCTGACCATTGTTCTCGATGACGTGCCGTGGGATCAGGCTTTGGACATCGTCCTCAAGAACAACGACCTGGCGCGGGAACTCGAAGGCAACGTTCTGCGCGTAGCGACAGTGGAAACGCTGAAGAAAGAAGCAGACGGACGACGCGCCCAGGTGGAGTCGGAAGCTCTGGCCGTAGATAAAGTTTCGGTCACACGCTTCCTCGGCTATGCCCATGCCAAAGATGTAATAGTGACGGTAAAGAAGTTTCTCTCGACCCGCGGCGACGTGGTGGCGGACGAACGCACCAACGCCGTGATCGTCAACGATATACCGAAGGTGCTTCCCATCATCGATCGGCTGCTCACGCAGCTTGATCGCAAGACGCAGGAAGTGGAGATCGAAGCGCGTGTGGTGGCTGCGACACGTCAGTTCGCGCGCGATATCGGCACACAGTTCGGATTCGGATGGGGCAATGGAACGACCACCGCTGGCGGCGCCACTTCCGTGGGAACGTCTCCCATCGGAGTGTTCGGAGGCCCCCCGCCGGCCTATACGATTGTGGGCACGACTGCGCCGACAGGAAACACCCTGAACCAGATTCCGTTATTCAGCAACCTGGCCTCCGCAGCCCCGACCAGCGGCCTCGGATTTCAGAACTCCTCCGGCAATATCCGCATCGATGCCATTCTTACTATGGCGGAATCGCGCGGATTGCTGAAGGTTCTGTCGCGCCCCCGAGTGGTCACCCAAAACAATATTCAGGCCCTCGTAAAACAGGGTGTGCGGGTTCCCATTGTGACGCAGGCGCAGTTGGGTGGTCCTCCGACTGTGACCTACGTCGACGCTTTCTTACGGTTGACGGTGACTCCGCAGATCACTTCGGAGAACACCATCTTCCTGAACGTGGACGTGGAAAACACGACGCCGAACTTTGGCCAGCAAGTGCAGGGTAACCCCGAATTGATCACGCAGCAGGCAACCACGCAGGTGTTGGTGACAGATGGCGGCACAGTCGTGATCGGCGGCGTTATCCAAACGCAGAACTCCATCAACGTCACTCAAGTGCCGTTGCTGGGCAACATTCCGATCCTGGGCAACCTGTTCAAACACGTTCAGGTGAATACGGAAAACCAGGAATTGATCTTCTTCATCACGCCGCGAATTATCCAGACATAGCAGCGCAGTTGAAGATTTAAAGCCGCCGGCCTGAAGAACCTGTCAGGGCCGGCGGTTTTGTTTTTTCTCCAGTACCGAGTGTCTAGTACCGGGTACCTAGCGAGCTGCCGGATCGATTTAGCTCCTAGGGGTTACCGGTCACCGGGTACTAGGTATTCGCTACTTTCTTGCTACACTGAGCAGCGATGAATTTCCTGGCGCGCCAAAAGAAACTGCGGCAGCAGCTTGCTACAACCCGGTACGACGCCCTCCTTATCAGCCATCTTCCCAACATTCGCTATCTTTGCGGTTTCACCGGGAGCGCGGGCTTTCTGCTGATTGACGAAGCTAAGAGCGTCTTCTTCACGGACGTGCGCTACGACACGCAGGGTCGCGCACAGGTGAAGGGCGCGAAAGTAATCATCGCCCGCAAGGCATTGTTGGGCGCGCTCGGGGAGTGGCTTCAGGTCCATCGCAAGAGGTCGAGGAAATGGACAGTCGGAATTGAAGCCGAACACCTCACTGTAGCGGAAAAGAAGCGGCTGACCAGTCTGCTTCCCTCCGGAGTGGGGTTGCGGGATGCTTCAACGCTGGTGGACCGTGCGCGCATGGTAAAGGACGACGATGAACTGCGGCTGATTCGGGCGGCAGTGCGACTGGGAGCCACGTTGTTCGACCGCGCCCTTGAAGTGCTGAAGCCGGGTGTGAAGGAATCCCAAGTGGCGGCAGAAATGGAGTACGCCGCACGGAAGGCGGGAGCCGAGGAGATGTCGTTTCCTACGATCATTGCTTCCGGGGCTAGATCCGCTTTGCCTCACGGCCGGGCGACAGAGCAGGTCATCGCGCCCGGCGGATTCGTGGTCTGCGATTTCGGTGTTATACTCGCTGGTTATTGCTCCGATCAGACCCGCACGGTATGGGTCGGCACGCCTCACAAAGAGGCGCGCCATGCTTACGAGGCCGTGAAGGAAGCGCAGGCGGCAGCCATCGCGGCAGTGCGGCCCGGCATCAGGGTTGCCGAAGTCGATGCCGCGGCCCGCAGGGTATTGCAAAAGACCGGATTAGGGCGTTATTTTACCCATTCGACCGGCCACGGAGTTGGTCTGGAGATCCACGAGCCGCCGAGGGTGGCGGCTGGCCAGGAGGAAGTGCTGCAGCCGGGCATGGTCATCACCATTGAGCCGGGAGTATACTTCCCCGAAAAATGGGGCGTGAGGATCGAGGATATGGTCGCGGTTAACCAGAGTGGCTGTGAAGTGCTGACTCCAACGGGCAAGGATTTTCTAGCAGTTTAGGGTGAAAGGTCTTAGGTGTTAGGTCCTGGGCATTAAGGCTCATGGACCGTGCTGAGCGGCAGGCGATCGGGTAGCACCTCGGACCCTGAAACTGATACCAAACACCTAAGACCTGAAGCTGCGGTCCCACCATACACGAATGAATCATAAAGAGCTGAAAGAACTCATCGAGTTCTTGATCGAGAAAGATATCGCCGAGTTCGAGTTGGAGCGCGGCGATGTCAAGGTGAAGATAAAGCGGGCTGGGGAACACACCGTGGTGCAGGCGCGTCCCGAGATGCCCTACGCCGCAGTGACCGTTCCGCAGTCAGGGGGGCAATCTGCTGTGGTTTCCGCTCCCGCATCATCGCCGGCTCCGGTCGAAGTGGTTCCCGTAGAAAACCTGCACATCGTGAAATCCCCAATCGTGGGGACACTCTACGAGTCGCCGTCACCGGGTGCGCCGCCCTTTGTGAAGGTCGGGGATGTCGTGGAAGTAGGCCAGGTGCTGTGCATCGTCGAGGCCATGAAGCTGCTGAATGAGATTGAGTCGGACGTAGCCGGCGAGATCGTCAAGAAGATGGGGAGCAACGGCCAGCCCATTGAATACGGCCAGGAGTTGTTTGCCATCCGGGCGAAAAAGTGAAGCGTGGTGAGAGCCACTTTTTTTGTGAACAAGCAGGCGCGCGCCTTCGCGCGCCTTTTCGCGTCTGAGGAGGCGCAGTGAGAGCCGGGCTGCGTCCGGCTGGACAGCCGAGGCGGCCGTCCTCACACTTGAATCTCGAATGTTTAAAAAGATACTGATTGCGAATCGCGGAGAAATTGCGCTGCGCGTGATTTGTGCGTGCAAGGAACTCGGCATTCGTACCGTTGCCATCTATAGCGAAGCGGACCGTCATTCTTTGCCGGTGCGATTCGCGGACGAGGCCATTTGCATCGGCCCGCCGCAACTGGCGCTCAGCTATCTGAATATTCCAGCCGTGATCAGCGCCGCGGAAATCGCCAACGTGGATGCGGTGCATCCGGGCTACGGATTGCTGGCGGAGAATGCCAACTTTGCCGAGGTGTGCGAGACCAGCGGCATCAAGTTCATTGGGCCCCAGCCGGAAGTGATGCGCCTGATGGGGGAGAAAGAAAAAGCGCGCGCCGCCATGAAACGCGCGGGCGTGCCGATTCTTCCCGGCTCGGATGGAATCATCGCCTCCGAAGGTGAAGCAGTGGAGTGGGCGCGGCAGGTTGGGTTTCCAGTGATCGTGAAAGCCTCGGCTGGCGGCGGCGGACGCGGTATGCGCATTGTCCGCAGCGAAGAGGAACTGCCGGCATTATTCAAGGCGGCGCAGGCGGAAGCCGCAGGCGCATTCGGCAATGGCGACCTGTACATGGAAAAGTATGTTGAGCATCCGCGCCACATCGAGTTTCAGGTATTGGCCGACGAGCACGGCAATGTGGTGAGCCTGGGCGAGCGCGAGTGCTCGATCCAGCGGCGGCACCAGAAACTGTTGGAAGAGTCACCCTCGACCCAGGTTACACCGGAGCTGCGCGACCAGATCGGCGCGGTTTTGTGCAAATCGCTGACGGAAATCGGCTACACCAATGCTGGAACCATCGAGTTCTTGATGGACGCAGACCGCCGGTTGCATTTCATCGAGATGAACACGCGCATCCAGGTGGAGCATCCGGTAACGGAGATGGTGACGGATGTGGATCTGGTGAAGAGCCAGATTATGATTGCGGCGGGCGCTCCCATGTCAGAAGTTCTGCAGGGACCGATTGTGCATCGCGGACATGCCATCGAGTGCCGGATCAACGCGGAGCATCCTGAGAAGTTCACGCCGTCGGCGGGGAAGATCACAGCGTTTCATCCCCCCGGAGGCACGGGCGTACGCGTCGACACGGCGGCCTACACGGAGGGCGTGATTCCTCCTTATTACGACTCGCTCATCGCCAAATTAATTGTGCGCGGCAAGGACCGTGGCGAGGCAATCTCGCGCATGACGCGGGCGCTCGAAATGTTTATCGTTGAAGGGGTGTACACCACCATTCCACTACACCGGAAGATTCTTGCCGATCCGGACTTTCGGGCCGGGAAATTCGATACCGGGTTCATCGAGCGCTTTCTGGCTGCCGGCAAAAAGGACACGTCGGCGTGACTCCTGTTCCCCGCCTCTATCCCATTGTGGATGCGGCGTTCTTCTCGACGACTGAAAGTTTGGCGCTCTTCGCGGAAGAGCTTTTTGCCGGCGGCTGCACGCTGCTGCAATACCGCAACAAGAGCGGGAATGCGCGCGTGATGCTGGACCAGGCGCGCGAACTGCGCAAGCGTTTGCGGGCAACAGCGCCACACGCGCCCAAACTCATCATGAACGACCGCGCGGATCTTTGCCTGATGGCGGAGTTCGACGGTGTCCACGTCGGGCAAGACGATCTCTTGCCCGAGTCTGTGCGGAGCATCATAGGTCCCAACTGCTGGCTCGGCGTCTCTACACACAATCCAGAGCAGGTAGAGGAAGCGAATCGGACGTCGGCGGATTATCTCGCCATTGGGCCGGTGTTTTCAACCTCAAGCAAAGACAAGCCCGATCCGATCGTAGGCCTCGAAGGCGTGCGCCGGGCGCGCTCTTTGACGCGAAAACCTCTGGTAGCGATTGGCGGGATCACGCGCGCCAACGCGGCTTCTGTAATCGAAGCTGGGGCCGATTCCGTGGCGGTGATATCCGATCTGCTACTGGATCCCCGCAAATCAGCAGAGGAATTTTTCCGCGTCTTGAGGTAAAGTCATGGGGTTTCAGTTAAGGCTAGACGAGGCGAGGGCAAGATGCCCACGCGACAGCCGGCGGGTCGCCGGCGCTACATAGTTTTGGAGGGATCCTGAGTACACCGACGACGCAGGCGCCGGCTGGCAGCGACTGGAAAATCCACAGTCAGCAGGATAAGGAATTAGTCAAAGGCCTCGGCCTGACCAGCGCCACCATGCTGGTGATGGGCTCGATGATTGGCTCGGGCATCTTTATTGTTTCGTCGGAGATTGCCCGCGAAGTGGATTCACCCGCGCTGCTGATCGGAGCCTGGGCCGTGGCGGGGTTCATGACCATCGTTGCGGCGCTCAGTTATGGCGAACTGGCGGCGATGATGCCGCGGGCCGGCGGACAATACGTTTATCTGCGCGAAGCGCTCGGACCACTGTGGGGATTTCTCTACGGCTGGACTCTGTTTCTGGTAATTCAGACTGGGACGATTGCGGCCGTGGGCGTGGCTTTCGGCAAGTTTCTTGGAGTTTTCTTTCCCGCGATTTCTTCCTCTCACTGGATTCTGCATCTCTGGAAAGTCCCGCCGATTCGGCTGGGACCCATGGTTCTAGGCAACATGGACGTGGGCATCAATACGCAGAACCTGGTCGCTGTTCTGCTCGTCGTGTTTCTTTCTGTGGTGAATATCTTCGGTTTGAAAACCGGAGCGCTCATTCAGAACGTATTCACCGTCGCGAAGGTTTCGGCGCTGCTTGGTCTGGCATTCTTCGGTCTGGCGCTGGGGCGAAATGCGCAAGCGCTCGCCGCGAACTTTAGCGGACATTTCTGGCGGAACGCGGGACTGGGCGCCCAGCACGCGGTACAGGTGGGCGTGGGCGGGCCGGTAGTGATGGTGGGCACGCTGACCATTCTGGCGGTGGCGCAGGTGGGCTCGCTGTTTTCCGCCGATGCCTGGAACAATGTGACCTTCACCGCGGGCGAAGTTAAAAATCCCAGCCGCAACCTGCCGTTGTCGCTGGCGCTGGGCACCGGCGTAGTGATTGCGCTTTACATCGCCTGCAATTTTGTTTACCTCAATGTTCTCCCGCTCGATGGAGTTGCCAACGGCGCAACCATTCTCGAGCGCGGCATCAAGTTTGCCGCTGAGGAACGTGTGGGAACGGCCGTGATGACGCAGATGCTTGGGTCTGTGGGCGGCCTGCTGATGGCGGCGGCCATTATGATTTCGGGCTTTGGTTGCAACAATGGTCTGATTCTGTCGGGCGCGCGCGTGTACTACGCCATGGCGAAAGATGGTCTGTTCTTCCGCAGCGTGGCCAAGCTGCATCCGACTTATAAGACGCCGGCAGTTTCGCTGATGGTGCAGATGGTTTGGACGTGCGTGCTGTGCATCTCCGGCAGCTACGGGCAGCTTCTCGACTACATTATTTTCGCGGTTCTGGTTTTTTATATTTTGACCATAGTGGGATTGTTCGTGCTGCGGCGAACGCGTCCTGATGCTCCGCGGCCCTACCGCGCGGTCGGATATCCGGTGCTGCCCGCGATTTATATTGTGATGGCTTTATTTATCGATGTCGTACTATTGCGGTATAAGCCGCAATTCACTTGGCCGGGGCTGATCGTGGTGCTGTTGGGCATCCCGGTTTATTATGCGTGGTCGAGGAGCGCGGCCGCAAGGCGCGAAGCCGCGTAGGCTCTCAGTGGGAACTGAAGGAGAAAGCAAACGAATGGCGAATCTGTTCGCAACAAAGCCCATGAACCTGCTCATGGAAGAAGTCGGCGAGACTGGCGGACACAGTCTTAAACGGACCCTGGGCGTCTTCCAGCTTACCGCGCTGGGTGTGGGCGCAATCATCGGCGCAGGCATCTTTGTAATGGTGGGGTTGGGAGCGCAGTATGCAGGGCCAGGACTCACATTGTCATTTGTTCTCTCCGGTCTGGGATGCGCGTTTGCCGGACTTTGCTATGCGGAGTTCGCCGCAATGATTCCGCTGGCCGGTAGCGCCTACACATATGCCTACGCGACACTGGGCGAGTTGCTGGCCTGGATTATCGGCTGGGATCTTACGCTCGAATATGCAATGGGCGCCAGCACGGTATCTTCCGGGTGGTCGAATCACTTCATCGAACTGCTGAATATCTTTCATATCAAGATGCCGTTATGGCTGGCCTACGATCACTGGACCGCACTGAAGACGGCAGAAAATGTGATCGCCCGGCAGATGGCGCAGGCTGCGGATCCCTCGCTGGGCATAACCACGCAAGCGTTCCTCGATAAAGTGACTGCGATCATCAGCGCCCAATCTCCGGAACTGTTGCAGCGGGCGCACGAGCTTTTGGGAGCACCACAGTTGTTTGGATCAGAGATCGGTTTTAACCTTCCGGCATTCATCATCGCGCTGCTGATTACGGCCATTCTGGTGGTCGGCATCAAGGAGAGCGCACGGTTTAACGCGACCATCGTTGTGATTAAAGTGTCGGTCGTGCTTTTCGTGATCGGGCTTGGTTCTCACTATATCAACCGCGCCAACTGGGGCATGGACTGGCATGCCTATGCGCCGCACGGTTTGAACGGAATCTGGCAGGGAGCGGCCTACATATTCTTCGCCTATATTGGGTTCGATGCCGTTTCAACGACTGCGCAGGAGGCGAAGAATCCGCAGCGCGACTTGCCCATCGGCATGATCGCTTCGCTCGCCATTTGCACGGTCTTGTATATTGCCGTGGCGGGCGTGCTGACCGGGATGGTGCACTGGCAACAAATTAATATCGAAGCGCCGGTGGCGGTCGCATTCCTGGACCGCGGCCTGCCCATTGCCGCAAACATCATTACGCTGGGCGCACTGGCTGGACTGACGAGCGTGATGCTGGTGATGTTATTGGGACAAACGCGCGTGCTCTATTCGATGGCGAATGACGGATTATTGCCCAAGAAGTTTTTCGCGGCCATCCATCCGAAATTCCGCACCCCATGGAAGAACACGATTCTGGTGGGTCTGCTGGCCGCGATCGTGGGCAGCGTGACCCCGATTGACCAAATCGGAAAGATGGTAAACATCGGTACACTGCTGGCCTTTGTGATTGTTTCGATTTCCGTGATGGTGCTGCGTTACACGAATCCCAGCCAGCCCCGGCCGTTTCGTACGCCGTGGGTGCCGCTGGTTCCAATCTTGGGTGTGCTCGCGAACGGATACATGATGCTGAACCTTGGAATTTGGAACTGGATTCGGTTAATCGGCTGGCTATTGATTGGACTGATCGTGTACTTCACTTACGGCGTAAAGCATAGCCGGGTTCAGGGGCTAACAAAAGGTACTGGTCAGTAGTGAATGGTCAGTAAGGTCAACGAGGCCCTCCGCACCAGCGGAGGGCTTTTGTTTTAAGATCGGTCGATGGTCGTTTGACGACAGTCGTTCGCAAAAGTGCTGGGTGCGCGTGAGGGTGTGTGCTAATTGCTAGGGACCAACGACCAACGCAGCCTTTATGAAAATCGTTTCCGCCGAAGAAATGCGAGCCATTGACCGCGCCACCAGCGAGCAGTTTGGTGTGCTTTCGCTCACGCTGATGGAAAATGCAGGCTCGGCTGTCGCGGACTATGTCCTCTCACATCACGCTGCGGCAAGCCGCATCGTGGTTTTCTGCGGGAAAGGGAATAACGGCGGCGATGGCTTCGTGGCGGCCCGGCGGCTGCATGAGCGCGGGAAGAAGGTTCAGGTGATCCTGCTGGCGGAGCCCAGCGATTCGAAACCCAACGCTCTGCGAGGCGATGCCGCGACTATGTTTGGCAAACTGCCGAACGCCGTCTCTATCTCCGTCCATTCCATCGACGAGCTGACGAGTGAACGGGTGCGGCCGTCGCTAGAGGCGGACTTATATCTCGATGCCGTGCTGGGCACGGGTTTCAAGCCTCCGGTGGGCGGGCTCTATGCCGAAGCTATCGCAATCATGAATGCGAGCCATATTCCTGTGATCGCGATCGACATTCCGTCCGGCGCAGATGCGAACGCCATGCATCCCCAGACAGGAACGATCGCCCGCGCCGACGCCATCGTCACGTTTACCGCGCCGCGCCCGGCGCATGTTTTTAGTTCATTGACCACGGGGCAAACTTGTGTGGCTGATATCGGGTCGCCGGAGGAAGCGATTGTCTCAGCACTGCAGCTGAATGTAATCACCGCGCGAGAAATTGCGCCGATGATCGGGCCGCGCCCGGCAGAGTCGAATAAAGGCAGCTATGGGCACGTGCTGGTGGTGGGAGGATCACTTGGCAAATCCGGAGCGGCGGCGATGTCAGCGATGGCCGCGTTGCGCGCGGGGGCGGGGCTTTCGACCGTGGCGACGCCGAAGTCGGTGCTCGGAACCGTGGCGGGATTTCATCCCGAGTTGATGACCGAACCGCTGCCTGCGACGAATGAAGGCACGATCGCGACGAGCGCGCGCGATCGAATCGAGGAGTTGGCGAAAGGGATGAGCGTGCTCGCGATTGGGCCGGGCATTTCGCGGAATCCGCAGACTGCGGAGCTGGTTCGGGTGTTGGTTGCGAAAATTGAAATCCCCATGGTTGTGGATGCCGATGGCCTGAATGCGTTTGAGGGCCGCACCGATGAACTGAATGGCAAGGGGCGAACGCTGGTGATCACGCCGCATCCGGGAGAGATGGCACGTCTGGTCGGATGCACCGTGGCTGACGTTCAGAAGGATCGTTTGGGAGTGGCGCGGAAGTTCGCGCGCGAACGCGAGTTGATCGTCGTGCTCAAAGGCTATCGCACGCTGGTGGTGCAACCAGACGGCGAAGCCTGGGTGAATACGACGGGCAATCCCGGCATGGCCACCGGCGGCACGGGGGACATCCTGACAGGCGTGGTTGCGGGGATGATGGCGCAGAATTCGAAGCAGGCCTTCACGGCCGTGCTCGCCGCGGTTCATCTCCACGGGCTGGCCGGTGATGTGATGTGCGAGAGCATCGGCGAACACTCGCTGGTGGCGACCGATCTTTTGCAGGGACTTCCCCAGGCTTTTCAGCGCACGCGGCAAGCGGCGCGGGAGAAGTTGGTCGGCTGGTGAGCGAGGTCCGTCGGGAGCGCTTTGCCTTGACTGGCCCTCGGGACATTAATCGTCTGGTTAACACTTGCCATGTGATTGAGGACGCGCCTCTTACACGGCCTGAATCCGGCTACCAGAGCCGGAATCCGGCCATCTGCTTCCGTAACCTGTTACTGAACCACGCGGCGTGGCACAGTGCAAGAAGACATATGACCCACTTTCCCCAACCGCACCCTTCGCGGCGCGCGGCCCGGGTCCAGCTAGGCGATGTTGTCCTGGCTGCGATTCGTTTAGAAGATGGCCGGCACGCAAAAGCTAAGCTGCAATCCATTTCGATCACCGGCGGATTATTGCAACTCCCGAAGGCTCTGGTACAGGGCGATTTCGTTGAAGTTGCATTCCAAACGCAATCGGGGCCAGTGCACGGTATGGCAGAAATTCTCACCCCCACGCGCAACACCGTAGAAGGCGTGCTGCAACCGTTCCGCTTCGTTGCCCTCGATGACGATGATCACCGTCGTTTGCGAACATCGCTCGACAACGTGTCAGACCGGCATTTGCTGGGCCTGAAGTCATCCGTATTTAACGCACCGCGAACCATCTAAGTTGCGGCCGCCCGGCATCCGGCGAAGCGCTCTCGCTATACTGGTCGAGATGACGCGGGAGACAACGACACATTCGGCCGAGGAAACGATTGCCTTCGGACGTACGCTCACCGAACTGCTGGCGCCGCCCAGGTTAGTCCTGTTGCGAGGCGATCTTGGAGCGGGAAAGACCACGCTGGTCAAGGGAATCGCCGCTGGGTTCGAGTCAGCGCACGAAGAAGACGTCACCAGCCCCACCTTCACCCTGGTGCATGAATATCGCGGGCCGCGAGCCAATCTCTACCATATCGATCTCTACCGCGTGGATACTCCCCGAGAATTGGAAACGCTGGGCCTTGACGACCTGCGCTCCGACGGCAGCGTTTTGCTGATCGAGTGGGGAGATAAATTTCCACGTTTTCTGCGGGAGCGTGATCTGGAGATTTCTCTGGAACGGGCAGGCGAAAATGGACGTAAGATCAAAATCGTGAGCTAGGCCATGAAGACCCTCAGCGCGTTGATCCTCGGAATCTGGCTAACGTTGTCTATGGCTGCTCAACAGGCGGAGTGGTGCAGGAACCTGCCCCGCGCGGCCTACAGCAAGTTGGAGCGGGTGGCGGTCGCGGACTCCTGGTTTGAGGTGTACAGGATTCGCCCCGGCGTGTTTGCGATCTACGAACCGCATCAACTGGAAGAGGTGATTTCGTATCTGATCGTTGGTGACGAAAAGGCGGGTGACGAAAAAGCAGGCGGCGACAGAGCACTTTTGTTTGACACTGGCATGGGCATCAGCAATATCCAGGCGGTGGTTTCAGGATTGACCAAGCTTCCGGTGAGCGTGGTGAATTCACACACGCACAACGACCATGTCGGGGACAACTGGCGGTTCAGCGATGTCTACGGCATGGATACGGATTTCACCCGAACCAACGCTCTGGGATCGAAGCAGGACGCCCAGGCCGAACTTGCTCCGGAAGAACTCTGCGGCGCTTTGCCAGCGGGGTTCGACGCGAAAGCCTATGCGACCAAGCCCTTCCACATTACGCATTGGCTGCATGATGGAGACAAGATTGACCTGGGCGGACGTACGCTGAAAGTAATCGGCACGCCCGGTCATACGCCGGACGCCATCGCGCTGCTGGATGAGAAAAACGGTTTGTTATTCACGGGAGATTCGTTTTATCTTGGTCCGATTTATTTGTACCGTCCGGAAACCGATCTGGACGCCTACGTTGCTTCCATGGAGAAACTGGCGGCGCTGGTGCCTCGCCTGCAACTTCTCTTGCCCTCACACAACACGCCCGTCGCCGATCCCGGTTATCTTCCGAAGGTTGTGAGCGCGATGCAGCAGGTTCGGCGCGGCGAAGTGAAACCAGTTGCGAAAGATGGCAAGCACGAGTATTTGTTCGAAGGGTTTTCGTTCCTGATGCGTTAGGGGCGAAGACCCGCGGCGGACGAGGAAAGAGGGAAGTTGATTCTCGCGCAGGAGACGGGCGCGTTCCATTCGCGGACCATCGAAAAGAGGATGGCGGCGGCGAAGAGCATGAAGACGAATCGGTTTCTGCTCATCAAGACTATTATCGCATGCAGAGTTTGTTGGAACGTCGGCTAACATCTTTAACATAGGGAACACGGAGGTTCACAGGGTAAAACATTTACTCTTGAGACCTGAGAACTCTCTTCAAAAGCCCATGATGTTGAATCCGCAATCTACATAAATGACTTCGCCTGTGATGCCGCTGCTGGCGTCGGAGGCGAGAAAAACTCCGGCCGAACCGACTTCTTCCACTTCCACGCGACGGCCCAGCGGGGCGCGCTCTTCGTGGCTTTTGAGCATCTCGCCAAAGCCGGCGATGCCCCGGGCGGCAAGGGTCTTGATGGGGCCGGCGGAAATAGCGTTGACCCGAATCTTTTTCTTTCCTAACTCGTAAGCGAGATAGCGCACGGAACATTCCAGCCCCGCTTTTGCCACTGCCATCACGTTATAGCGCGGGACAACTTTCTCGGAAGCGTAATACGTCATGGTGAGGATGGAGCCGCCGTCTTCCATGAGCGGCGCGGCGGCGCGCGCAACCGCCACCAGCGAATACACGCTTACGTCCATCGCGATGCGAAAGCCTTCGCGCGTCGTGTTAAGAAATTCTCCCTTGAGTTCGTCGGCGGGAGCGTAGGCGACCGAGTGCACCACGGTATGCAGCTTGCCATAGCGCTCTTTCAACCTGGCGAAGAGGCGGTCGATCTCTTCATCTTTGCTGACGTCGCACATGAAGCCTTCAGCGCCGGGCAGCGAGAGAATCAGATCTTTCGCCTCCTGCTCCAGGCGCTCGTTCTGGTAGGTGATGGCAAGCTTCATGCCCGCGGCGTGCAGTCCCTGCGCAATGGACCAGGCGATCGATCGCTTGTTGGCGACTCCGAAAACAACGGCATTACGGCCTTGCAGGTCAGAAGACATGAGTGCTCCTTGGAATGGGAAAGAATAACAGTGTGGAGAGTGGATTTACAGAGGGTGGAATGACCACCAGCCACTGCTCACGCTGACGCTTGCTTCCACGCGCATTCGGCGCTACGATTCGCCTGCTGTTGCAAATAGAGACTGCATTCTCGCCACGGAGGTGACCTATGAAACGCAAACCAAGGTCGCTGGTGCTGGTTGTTTCTTTATTCCTCTTTTTCCTCGCTACCCAGGCCAGCGCCCAGATGGACAAGATCACAATTCCCGCGGGCACGCCTGAGGACCACGATCTGCAGGCTATTTCAGACGAACAGGACTCAGCGAAGAAGCTTGCCATGTACCAGGACTTCGTGCAGAAATACTCGGCGAATCCGGCGGCCGTGGCTTATGGAAACTGGCAGATTTCGCAGGCCTACCAGACCGCGGGCGACTTGAATAAAGCGCTCGACTACGGCGATAAGGCGCTGGTGGGCGCTCCCCGGAATTTAGATATCCTGGTCTCGCAGGCCAGCATCGCGCAGCAGGCAAAGAATAATCAGAAGTTGATGGGCTATGCCGCTGCAGGTGGAGAAGTTTGCGGCTCTATCGGCAAGCAGCCCAAGCCGGATGGTATGAGTGACGACGATTGGGCGCGTCAGATAACGGCAGAAAAGAGCGCGGCCAAGAACACTTGCGATTTTCTTGAATCGGCGGGATTCAATGTGATTGCGAGCGAAAACGATGCCAAGAGCCGGATGACCTACATCGAGAAATACTCCGCAGCATTCCCCGATTCGAAGTTTCAGGAGCAGGTCTCAAGTTACGCCATGTATACGCTGGGGCCCGGTCAGTTGAACGATCAGGCGCGGCTGATTGCATACGGAGAGAAAACGCTGGCGGCGAATCCCAACTCGCTGCCCGCCTTGCTTCTGATGGCAGGCACCTACGTGGACGATCCTAAAGCCGGCAGCGTGGGCAAGGCGGTTACTTACTCACAGAAAGCCGTTGCGGCTGCCAAGGCCGAGGAACCGGATGCCGACAAATCGCGCAAGCTCTCGGCCGGAATGGCGCATTCCATTCTGGGATATGCCTACATCAAGCAGGATAAGACGGCGGCGGCAATCCCCGAATTGCGAGCCGCCGGCGGGTTGCTCAAGGGGCAAGACGAGCAGCAATACTCCATCGCGCTATACCGGCTGGGATTTGCCTATGCCAAGCTGAGCCGGGTGAACGAAGCACGCGAGGTGCTGGCGGAAGCCGTCAAGATCTCCGGACCTGTGCAGGGCATGTCGCAAGACTTGCTGGCTAAGGTGAATGCGGCCCGGGCAAAAGGGAAGTGAGCGGCCACAACTAATTTTCGCGCCTTGGGTTTTTACCAGCTTAAAGGTTCTGCCTAACGCTCGCCGCGGAATCTCGTCTAAACGATTGAGGCCCTCCATGAAGATGACTGCCGTTGTATTTGTATTGTTGATCGCTCTCTCCGGAGTAACAAATTCCCAGGCGCAGCAGCAGAGCATGTGGATCCCCCAGGGGATTGAAGCGTTGCAGCAAGCCGCGTCCTCGAAAAGCGAGTTCACGTTCGACCATTCCATGCTGGTCCTGGCGTCGAAGTTGGATCCGGACGACGAGGATCTTCGCCGCGTCATTGCTGGTGTGAGTGGGATCTCGGTCCACAGATTCCATTTTCCCGGAGATTGGCAATATGACCCCGGCGCGCTCAGTTCCGTGAGCCAGGAGTATCGCGCGGCCGGCTGGAAGCAGGTGATGAACAATCATGACAAGAGTGGAAGTGGGGGCGCGAGCGTCCTCTGGGTGCGCTTAGAGAACAACGCGATCAGCAATGTTGCGATTCTTCTGGCACGGCCGAATGAGGTCAAGTTCATCGTGGTTTCCGGGTCGATCAGTCCGGTCGACCTTTCTCATCTCGGCGGGCATTTCGGTATTCCGAAGATCGAAGGCGGAGTGGTAGTGCCCAACCCTGATCGACGTCCGTAACCGAGTCTGCGAAATCGAGGGAGTGACGTGAACAAAATACTTAACATCTGGAAGATAAGCGCAGCCTGGGGGAAGGGTCTTCATCGGGAAGCCGCACTGGATTCCCTCCGTAATGTGTTGGCTGTCGTGGGAGCCGCAACCATCCTGGCGGATTTCGCCACCATCAAAGCATGGCTGATTTTGCCAATGCTGGCGGTCGCTTTTCTGATTTGGTTTCTGGATTACGAGCGCCACTTTCGCGGCCAGACCGTGGATGAAGCCAAGATCGCGCCCTGACGCTATCGAGTCCGGCGTACTCGCACTTCTAGTCGAAGTCAATCTTCTCGAATCCCAAACCTTGCAAGAGACTGCTGATAGTTGAAACCGCATTCTGTTGGGCGGTTCGCAGGATGCCGTCGGCCAGGGCGGCCGCTTGCAACTGGCGTTCCCCTTCCTGGCGCACTTGCGTTTCCAGATTCGGGTCTGTGGATACCAGCAGCCCGGTTTGTCTGGAATACACTCGGGTCTTCGTGCTGTCGATTCGGGTTTGGAATATTTGTGATGCGGGAAGACGCAAACGTACGTGCTTGCCATCTACCTTGACGTCGCCTGGCTTCAGGTTCGAGAAATCAATCCCGGCGACAACCTCTCCATGCACCATCATCAAGAGCCGATCTCCGGCCAGAAAATCCGGGAACAGTGAGTTCTCTCTCGCGCCGGTCACCAGCTTGTCCATCGTGTAAACCACGGTTTCCAGCCGTTGCAGCCGCTGAATGCGATCGACCACGGTTGGCTGGCCTACGTCCATCGTTAGGGTTCGGCCGGTCAGCGCAGACCACATATGGCTCAACAAAGTTCGCCCGGAATCTCGCGACAACATCAACCATCCAATTGAGCCGAGACAGAATATTCCGATGAACAGCCCAAGGATGAGAGCAAAGACAACGGTCGCTAGGGATCGAGTAGGTTTGGAAGGGGGTACCGCATCTGGATCGCGAGGCATCTTGCAAGGTTATCACCCGGCGAGTGAGCAACTAATTCTTCTAAACGCGGAGCCGAACCAGCAACCGGTAGGCGCCTGCTTCACGGTTTAAGCAACTCCTCGGAAAGCAAGTGGGCTTTTAGGGCCAGATTGTGGCCGCGCTCCAGATCTCCGGCGGCGACTGCCGTTTTGGATTGATCCATGAACTCCTTCACCTGATTCACCATCTCCTGCTGGTTTGGCTTAAGTTGGCGTTCGGCGATCTGCTTAAGGTTTTCTTCGGTTGCGGAGGTGAGTTGTTCGGTAGAGCGTTGGTTCGATGACTGTTCCGCGGGGGTGCCTCCGATCAGTTGTATGGTGGGCTCCTCGGAACCGCCGTTGCGGATTACCTTCTTGGGAGGCGGAGGCGGACAGGGTTTCAATGGCGCGGAGCTTTTGTTCGCAGAACTATTGCTGGCGCCGGGATTACCTTCTGTTGCATTCAGCGCGGTCGGTGAATTCGAGCAAGGAGGAATCCTCTTCTTGCGGTGTGGGCTTTGCTTCGGAGAAGGATTGGTTTGACCGGAAGAATCAGGCGCCTGACTCGTGGCAGAAGGCGAGGATTGCGCAGGCTCGGTGGCGTGCGATTGCGACGCTGGGGGCGGGCTTGCAGAATCGCTGGACTGACTCTGCTGCGCGTACGACTCTATCACCGGGCCGGCGGCTGGTCGTGCTGCAAATCCGCTTACCCCTGGCGCGGCCCAAAACGTACTTAACAAATAAATCCCAAGAATGGCGGCCAGATTCATTTTCGATTTCCGTTGGAGCGAAGCTCTTTCAATTCTACGCCCTGAAAACGGTGGGAAAGTATAAAGCCAACACTACGAAATCACAGGGTTCGATTGAGCAGCCTCCGCCTCCGCGTCCAGGCTTGATGCGGCCAGAGGCACGCGGAAGCGGAACGTCGTTCCCACGCCCTCGGTCGATCGAAATTCCACCGATCCGTAGTGCCACTGCAAGATTTGGTAGGTCTGCGCCAGGCCGATGCCGTTGCCCTCTTTCTTGGTGGTGAAGTAGAGTTCAAAAACCTTATCCTGCGCGTCTTGCGCGATGCCCGAACCTTGATCGCTGATGTCGGCGACCACGGCATTCTCTTCGCGATGAGCCGAGATCGTAAGCTGTCCTCCCTGCGACATGGATTGAATTCCGTTGATCACTACGTTGAGAAGCGCTTGCTTCATCAAATCGAGGTCGGCTTTGATGAGCAGCGGCTGCGGAAATACAACACGCTTGATGTTGACGCCGTGCTGCTCCGCTTCAGGAGCAGCCAGCAGAGCAACATCGTCGAGCAAGCGGCGGAAGTCTACTTCCACCAGATGCAGTTCGCGAGCACGCATGAAGTCCACCAGCGTCTGCACCACCCGGTCGAGGCGGTGAATTTCGCTGCCGATGATGTCCATGTGCCTGCGGGTATCGGGATCGAGTTGTGCCAGCTTGTTCTGCAAGAGTTGAAGATGAAGAACGATGGAGTTGATTGGATTCTTTACTTCGTGTGCCACCCCGCCGGTCACGCGACCGCTGGCCGAGAGGCGGCGAGACATCTCGATTTCATCCCCAATGCGGCGAACCGACTCGGCGTCGCGCATAATCAGCAACGCGCCGATCTGCGTGCTCTTCTCCTGAACGAAATCCAGAGAGACCTGGACTCGCCTGCCCGCGGCCGCGACAAATTCGCGTTGCAACAGCGGTCGCCTATTCTCGAATGCGTCCAGCACCGTGGCTGCCAGCGCCGTGCCGCCGGAGAATACATCCTTTGCGGTTCTGCCCAGCAGTTCCCCGCGAGGTGTCCCGAGAAAGCGCTCAACCGGCGCGCTTACCAGCACCACCCGGGAATCTCTGGTGAACAGCATTAAGCCGTCCTGCAACGTGGACATCAGTTGATCCACGTTGTCTTTCAGCGCGGAAAAGATCTCTCGGCTGTCGCGTATCTGCCGGCCCAGGTTGGCGATCTTGAGCGAGACCAGTCCGAATTCGTCATGTTTAGAATCGTTCCTCGATAATTCGTCGGTTTCTCCCAGGGTCACGCTGTCCAGGTTGCGGCTGATTTCCTTCAATGGTCCGAGAGCGATATTGGAGATTGCGGCGGCGAGCAGGAGAGAAAGAAAAATCGATGCGATCGAAAAATAGACCGCATGCAGCAGCCGCGGCGTGATCTCACTCTGTAGAAAAACCGTCGAAACACCGATGTGAATCTTGCCAAAAGGCGCTCCGTTCAACTGCAGCGGAAAGCTTACGTCGTAGACCGCGGCCGGGCTGTAAACCAGTCGAAGCTGCTCGCGGAAGCGAGCGGTGGTGACCTCATGAAAATCCGGACGCGGGACAACCTGCTTGCCGATTAATTTTGGATTGGTATGGAGCAGCGCCTTGCCGCTCGCGTCCATCACCGACGCGTCATAGATAAAGGGCCAAAGCGCAACCTCGGATTCGAGATTGTTCAAAAGATTCGTATCCATCGGCAGATAGTCGGCGAGCGCGCGCCGCACCGCCGCTGGATCATTGGTGTCGATGCGCGTGCTGCTCAAATCCGGTAGGTCATTTTCCGCGAAGTAGGCGAGTTGCTGCGTCAGGCGGCTGGCACTTTCGTAGGCATTGGTGATGCGCTGGCGAAGAATCTGCGAGATGTATAGGTAGGAAAACGCAGTGACCATCACGGTGACCATGAAGGTGATAGCAAGCACGATGATGGATTTGCGCCGCATAAGAGCAGTGGCCAGTGGTCAGTGTGATGAGTGGTCGGTTGAAGCAGTCGAGCCGGATAAAACGAATAGCGGAAGGCTTTGGCCACCGACCACTGAAGACCGACCACGGCGTTTCCTACTGCGTTTCTTCCTCCTTGGGGGAAGCCGCGTCAGCAGTGCTGCCGCCGTACTCCTTGAGCTTATTATGCAAGGTTTTAAGGCTAATTCCGAGAATTTCTGCGGCTCGGGTCTTGTTATTGCTGGTAGATTCCAGGGTCTTGAGGATAAGCATTTTTTCCGCCTCTCCCACCGTCGTGCCCACGCCCAGGCGCACGGCGTCCGGGTCATTGGCGGCGGTGCGCATGGGCGCCTGGCCAAATCCCGGAGGCAGATGTTTCGTCTCGATCATGCCGCCTTCGCAAACGATCACTGCCCGCTCAATCGTATTGCGCAATTCGCGCACATTTCCCGGCCATGAATAACTGGTGAATTGGTTCAGAACAGCCTCGCTCACCGCGGCCACTTTGCGGGAATGTTTGGCGCTCATTTCCGACAGCAGGAGCTGCACCAGATCGGGGATATCCTCCTTGTGTTCCCGCATGGGAGGCATGTGGATGTTGAACACGTTGAGCCGGTAATAAAGATCGCTGCGCAATTCACCGCTGGCGACGGCGTCGTCCGGAGTTTTATTTGTCGCAGCCAGCACCCGTACGTCCACTGAAGTCTCCACTTTGCTGCCCAGGCGGCGTAGCTTGTGGTCCTCGAGCACGCGCAGCAACTTGGCTTGAGTGTTCACCGGCATTTCGCCGATTTCATCCAGCAGGATTGTGCCGCCTTCCGCCAGTTCAAAGCAGCCGGTGCGGCGTTCGAGCGCTCCCGTGAAGGCGCCTTTTTCGTGGCCGAAGATCTCACTTTCAATCAGTGTTTCAGGAATAGCCGCGCAGTTGATGGCGACGAATGGCCGGTCGCGGCGCGGACTCAGTTGATGAATGGTGCGCGCCACCAGCTCCTTGCCGGTACCGCTCGCCCCGGTAATCAGCACCGAGGCCGTGCTTGGCGCCACCATTTCGATCAGCCGGAAAATCTCCTGCATCTTGCGCGACGCTCCCCGGAGTTGTCCCAGAGAGCCGGAATCCCGCAGCTTGCGCCGGGCGCTTTCCAGCTCCGCCCGGGTTCCCAGCAGCGCTGACGCGTTCTGCAACATGGTGCGCAACCGGTTGGTGTCAATCGGTTTGGTGATGTAGTCGTAAGCTCCCTGGCGCATCGCTTGCACCGCGCTATCGATACTGCCCTGCGCCGTCACCACAATCACCGCCATGGCTTGGGATTGCTCTGCCAGCTTTTCCAGCAGTTCAATTCCGCCCATGCGCGGCATCTTGAGGTCGGTCAAAACAATGGACGGAATCCATTGCGTGGCCTTTTCCAGGCCTTCCACTCCGTCACGCGCGGTTTCGGCTCGATAGCCCCATGACGACACCAACTCGGCCAGGCCGGTGCGCTCGTTCTCTTCATCCTCTACGATCAATACTTTTTCGTGGCTCATCGCTTGAGATTATTTGTCCGGTGGGTCAGTTTTTATTTCTTCTCGATTTTGAAACCAAGACTACAACCATACGCGGCACCTTCCCGCGGAGCAAGGTCCAGAGCCAACTCGAACACAGGACTGGGGTTCAGCACCCGGTGTCGGAATAATCAATCCTTATCAATTGGTCTTAGCAGTTACTATTGCAGTGCGGTAGAATGCAGGCTTCTGATTGCGGTCAAAGTCGCCTGGGTGCCCATTCTGTTTTTTAAAGGCGCCGCGCGCAGTGAACGTCACCTGCGTCGCGTATCCACCGGAGGATGAAATGGCAGATCGTTCTAATTCAGGCAAGGCCCTTACCGTAACCGGGCTGTTCCTGCTTCTCTCGGTATTACTCGTCTCCAGTCCAGCGTTCGCCCAGAGCGACTCGAATCCCAAATGGGATTTATTCGTCGGCTATCAATGGCTGCATCCTGGGGGCACGGTGCCGGCGCCATTCGGCGATCCTAATAACCCAACCCCTTTCAAGATACCGGACATGGCGAAGGGATATGGCGCGGCCTTCACTTACAATATCGACCACCATTGGGGCGTGGAATTCGATCTGGGTCACAATTGGGGGGATAGCAACTACGAGATCACCGGATCGGTGGGACCGCGATTCATGTGGCGCACCGATAACAGCAATTTCTTCGTGCATACTCTGGTAAGTCTGAACCGCGTCAGCGTGAGGGGTCTCAACGCCAACAATGAAGCCGGAGCCATTCTCGGTGGAGGCATGGATTTGCCGATCCGCAAGAGCTTGGCGTGGCGCGTCTTTGAAGCCGACTATGTGTTTGGCTGGCACGATTATTCCGACTTTGCCGCCCCGCAGTTTTCTGGGTTGCGGCATGTTTCATTTGAAGGTGCCCGTCTGCGCACCGGACTTGTCTTCAGTTGGGGTGGCGCGCCGCCGGTAGCGCCAGCAGCAACTTGTTCGGTGCAGCCCAGTGAGGTGATGGTGGGCGAGCCGATCACCGCGACTGCGACGGCTGGCAACTTCAATCCCAAGCACGCGGTCACATATTCCTGGAGCGCCAACGGAGGCCAGATCGCTGGCAAAGACACGACCGCCCAGATCGACACCACAAACGCCGCTCCCGGCAGCTATACCGTCACCGCCCACGTGACGGATGCCAGGGAAAAGAGAAATAACGAAGCCAGCTGCTCGGCGAATTTTACGGTGAGGCCGCTCCCCCCGAAGAATCCCCCAACCATTTCTCTCTCGGCCAGCCCAACCAGTTTACCCGCTGGTGGCACTGCCAATTTGTCGGCCAACTGCACCAGTCCCGATGGTGTTCCCGTCACGGTTTCCAGTTGGACGTCCAATGGGGGAACGGTTACCGGCACCGGCAGTTCGGCCACGCTGAGTACCACTGGCGCCGCGCCGGGTTCAATCACGGTCGGCGCTACTTGCATCGACACGCGTGGCCTGACCGGTCAGGGCTCAACCCAGGTGATAGTGGAGAACCCGCCACCTCCGCCGAATCCCGAGATCCAGGTCCTCGAAGCCCGGCTTGCACTGCACAGCATTTACTTCCCAACGGCCATGCCGCCGGTGAAGAATCCCAACGCCGGTCTGCTTGCCAGCCAGAGGCAAACTCTGGTTGCACTCGCAGCCGACTTCAAGAAATATCTTGAGAGCAAACCCGATGCGCACTTGATTCTTGAAGGCCACGCGGATGTGCGCGGCTCTGTCGAATACAACCAGGCGCTTTCTGAGCGTCGCGTCGCTCGCACCAAGAGCTTCCTGGTCGAACAGGGAGTTCCTGAGGCAAACATCGACACCAAAGCTTTTGGCAAGCAGCGCAACCTGAGCGATGAAGAAGTGAAGCAGGCGGTCGAGAATAATCCCGAAGTGTCTCCAGAAGAGCGGCAGAGATCGCTCAGGAACATAAGGACGATCCGGCTGGCGAGCAATCGCCGCGTGGACGTTACTTTGAGCACGACGGGCCAATCCTCGGTTCGCCAATTCCCCTTCAATGCCGCGGATTCCTTGACCCTGATTGGCGGCAGGGAAGGCGAGGCCAAGAAGAAAGCGGCTCCGAAGAAGACGGCGCCCAGGAAGACTGCGCCCAAGAAGAGCACTAAGAACCCATAAACGGCGCAGGACGAAGACCTGAAAGACTCTCGCGGAAGGCGCTCAAGCGTCTTCCGCGACTTCTTTTCATAAGGTCATTTAACTATTTCGATGGGAACTGTGAGTTCCTAAGGAGAAGAATGCCACCGCTGGTGGGAATCTCTTCCCGGCTAACGCCGCCATGAATATCCCGCCCCCGACCCCGCAACTTCTACATGGCTCGCCTTCCCGTGAGACCGTATCTGCTTGATTTCCTTACCCCAAATCTGGTACTTCACTTGCCACTTACTCAAAAATAGAAAACCGGGCGACCATGCATAGAATGGCTAGGCTTCGAGATACAAGCTACCGCGCCGCCCGGGTTGCGTTTTGCCTTGCTCTGGGCCTCAGCCAGGGATGCTATCGCTCCGAGCCTTCGCACCCAGCCGATGCCAGCGCTTCTGTGAGCACTAAACAACAGCTCCCCTTCCATACCGACGTTCAGCCAGCCTCGGCCAGCCAAGCCATCGACCCCGCAGTCTCGCCCGACCCAAAACTGGCTACCAGTCTTCCCTTCCGGGCTCCGTCGCGGCCGCGAGTCCTCGCTCCCGGAACTCTCCTTACCGTGCAACTTGAGAACCCACTCTCGGCCGCTTCGGTTCGTGCCGGCGATGCATTCGCCGCCTCCGTCGCCGCTCCCGTGGTGCTGGAGGGCGATAAACTCATCGAACGCGGGGCTGAGGTCACAGGACGCGTCGAGGCCGCGCAATCCCACAATGGTTCCGGTTACGTGCAGCTGACCTTGAGTGCGATCACGGTTGACGGCATCCATCTGCCTCTTCAAACCTCCAGCCTGTTCGCCCGGGGAACCGTGAGGCAGTTACATACTTCATCCAGTGGCGCTCCATCCAATCAAATCTTAGGCGGCATCCGAGTCCCCAAGGGCCGCCGTTTGACCTTCCGGTTAACTGCTCCCATAACCTTGGAGGAGTTAAGTCCGCCGAACCGGCCTCAACCTTCTCGATCCTCCAGCGAATAATTCGTGGAATTGGACCGCACTCTGCCTTAATCTGCTGCTAAAGGCTGTTAATTATTCTGCCGTATATGGCTGATAATAAAACCACATACAGAGTTTTCCACAGCACTTTCCTGTTTTGACGTGACGTCTGCCCTTCGCAGGACCAGATTGGTCCTCCTATATTGAAATGGAAACCGGGAGTGGCGATCGCGATTATGCGTTGTCGCTCCCAAATCGGGAACACCAAGGTAGCGGATAGCCCATCGTGGGCTTCTTCCGCGATTGGTTCCGAGCGACAGTGGAAGCATGAATACCGCAGCCCAATTTCCGTGGCCGGAACTATCCGCAAGCGAGAATGCAAAGACGACTTTCCGTGCCGTTTTCGAACACGCTCCCATCCCCGTAGCCCGGTGCTCGTCGCAGGGAGTGATCGTCGAGATGAATCCCGCCTTCGAGCGAACCCTGGATCGCCGCGTTGCCAGCAGACAGTCTCTGCGGCTGTGCGAATTGGTTCGTCCCGAAGACCGCGACCGGACGGAACGGCAACTGCGCGAACTGCTCGATTCCAGGCGCGACCACATCCTCATCGAAGCTAGAGGCTCGGGCCATTCCCAACCCATTGCGAAGTGGACCGCATGGCGCCAACCCGGCGGCGGCGAGCCGGATCATGCGCTGCTCATTGCTCAAACAGACCATGCCCAGCCAGACCATGCCCTTGCTGCCGAAGAGAACCTGCTTCAAGCCCAGCGATGGGAAGCGGTTGGCCGCCTGACCGGCGGTGTGGTGCACGACTTCAACAACCTGCTTACCGGCGTCATGCTGTGCTGCGATCTGTTGCTCGCCAGTATGGATCCGGGCGACCGCCGCCGGCGGTATGGCGATGAGATCCGCGCCGCCATCGTGCAGGCGTCCGCTCTGGTGCGGCAGTTGCTGGTTTTCGCCCGGCCGCAAGCGGCGCCCGCTTGTCCCCTCTTGCTCAACGAAATTGCCACCGCCATGCGCGACCTGCTGAGCCGCCTCATCGGCGAAAACATCGCACTCGATCTGCATCTCGATCCCGAATTGGGTCTGGTCAAGATCGATCAGGCCCAGGCCCAGCAAATCTTACTCAACCTGGTTCTCAACGCTCGCGACGCTTTGCCCGCGGGCGGCCGCATTACGATTGAGACCAGCAACTGCAATTTCCAACCTTTGGCCGGCTCCATTTCACAGATTCGTCCAGCAGCGTTTCCCTGCGTCCTGCTCGTCGTAGGCGATAACGGCCGCGGCATGAACTCTGAAACCCGGGGGCGCCTCTTCGAGCCGTTCTTCACCACCAAGAACAACGGGAAAGGCACCGGTTTGGGGTTGACTACGGTCCGCAGCATCGTTACTACCAATCGCGGACTTATCCACTTCGATAGCGAACCCGACCGCGGTACGCGCGCGATGATCCTGCTTCCTCGCGCATTGCAGCCGGCAGATCCAGAGTTTTGCCAGACCGCTACTCCAGGTTCGCGAAGCGTAGCGCAAAAACAATTTCAAGAAATAAAAAAGGAATCTCTCTTATGACCTCAGTAGCTTTAAGTCACTCGATCGCCACACCTCAAACCATGGCCGCGAACTTTCTAAACCTGCTCATCGTCGATGACGAGCGCTCGATTCGGGACGCTTGCCGCGAAGTCGCCATGTCCCTGGGTTTCACCACCCATGTGGCCGATTCTGCCGAACATGCCTATCGTCTGCTTCAGACCCAGAGCATCGACGCCGTGCTTCTGGATCTGCGTATGCCCGGTGCCGGAGGCCTGGAAGCTCTCCGCCAGATTAAAGCCCAGCGGCCCGAAG
>Ga0307478_10000882_pt1 | contig 28335 bp, 22 predicted proteins | sample atmos_gasesECM4C_2_FD_203713 | JGI IMG/M metagenome (GOLD analysis project Ga0307478, IMG submission 203713) | Hardwood forest soil microbial communities from Morgan-Monroe State Forest, Indiana, United States - atmos_gasesECM4C_05 | ecosystem: Environmental > Terrestrial > Soil > Temperate...
CGGTTCGCCTCGACCCACGAGTCGTCGAACGCCACATCGCCCTGTTCCACCAGGGTGGCCACGGTTCCAATGACGGTTCCAAGCTGCCGCTGCCGCAAGCTGGCGATCTCGCTGAAAGTCTTTCCTTCCTTGAGCAGTCGAAGCGTCTCCTCGGCGGGCTTGGTCTTCTGCTCATGCACCTGGGCGGCGCGCGCGCCCTTTTCAAATTCTTCCAGCGCCAACAGAATCTGTTCGCCGTAGGCCTCGATCTTCCGCTCGCCGAAGCCGGTGACCCGGCTCAACGCAGCAAGCGATCGCGGGCGCATCCGGCACAGCTCTTCGAGCGATGTATCGTGCATGATGATGTAGGCCGGCACGCTCTCCCGCCTGGCCATGTTCCGCCGCCACTCCCGAACATATTCGCGGAGGGCGCTGTCAGGCTCGGGCAAGGCTGCCATCAGAGGAATCGCCGCATCCTGCGGCACCTCCACCGGCGGAACCGTCGGCAGACGTCTTCGCCCCCGTCGCGGCGCCGTCTGCACCGGGACCGTCACCCATTCCGGTTGTGAACCGCAAACGTCGCAAGCGCCGCAGCTCTCCCACTTCGGCGTTTCTCCAAAGTGCAGGCAAATCTGCCGGTGGCGGCAGCGCGGCTTCTCGGCAAAATCGCGAATCCCGTTGTAACGCTCCCAGGCTCGCTGCGTTTCCGCTGCATCGACAATCTGCTTGATGAAATGCACCAGCAGAGCCGCGTCGCGCTTCTGCCATAGCAAAATGCAATCCGCCGGATGCCCATCGCGCCCCGCTCGTCCCGCCTCCTGGTAATACTGCTCGATCGACTTGGGCAGCGCCAGGTGAATCACCGCCCGCACCGACGCTTTGTTGATCCCCAATCCGAATGCGATCGTTCCGACCAGCACCCGCACTTCATCCGACATCCAGCGTTCCTGGTTCCGTCGCCGCTCGTCGGCCTCCATCTTGCCGTGATACCCCACCGCGGCGATCCCATGCTCCTCGAGCAGGTCGACAGTCTCTTCCACGCGCGCGATCGTCGGCGAATATACGATGATGTTCCCCTCGGAATAATTCTTGATGGCGCGCACCAGCAGCTGCGCTTGCGAGTTCGCGTCGCATGGCTTGACGACGTAACGCAGGTTCGGCCGGTGAAAACTGGCAATGTACTTGTGCGGATCCTTCAACTGCAGCTGATGCAGAATGTCGTGCCGCACCCGCCGGGTGGCGCTAGCCGTGAAGGCGGCAATCGCGCGATCCGGAAAGTGGGTTCGCAAACAACTCAGCTGCCGGTACTCCGGACGAAACTCGTGTCCCCATTCCGAAATGCAGTGCGCCTCATCGATGGCAAAGAACGCGGTCGGCACGCTTCGCAGAAACTCAAGTGTGTTCTCCCGGGCCAGCCGCTCCGGCGACAGATACAGCAGGCGGAACTCTCCATCCCGTGCCCGCCGCATAATGCGCCCCTGCTCGTCCCCCGCCATCGTGCTGTTCAAAACCGCCGCCGGAATCCCCATCTGCGCCAGTTGCGCAGCCTGGTCCTGCATCAGCGCAATTAACGGCGACACCACGATCGCCGTTTTCCCCAACGCCAGCGCCGGTAGCTGGTAGCAGAGCGACTTGCCTCCGCCTGTCGGCATCACAACGCAAACATCGTGCCCGCCCATGAGGCTGCCCACAATCCGCTCCTGCAGCGGGCGAAACGACCCGTAGCCCCAGTAACGCCGCAGAGCTTCCAGCAAATCGATGTCGGGATTCACTTCAGGAGTATAGCGACAGGGAATTCCACAGGGTCTGTGATGATTGAACTCGACAGGGGTGCGGAGCGGGAGGCCGAGTGGTTATCCAAAAAGCTTTTAACCGCGAAGATCGCGAAGAAATGCCGCGAAGGACGCTGAGGAAACGTAAAGTGGTGGAGGCAAGTCCGGCGGGTGGCGAGTGCAGCGAGCCAACCAACGTACCTTAAAAAAAAGGCCCCTTCTTGAGGGGGTTTTGATTTAGCCAACGACCGACGACCAACGACTATGTTCCTACCGCATCGACTCTTCAACTTCCGAGATCCAGTCCGGACGCTTCAGAACTTCGCGCGGCTTCGGACCATCCGCCGCTCCCACAATTCCATCGCGCTCCATCAGATCGATCAGGTGCGCCGCCCGTCCATAACCGATGCGTAGCCGCCGCTGCAGCAGGGAAGTTGAGGCCTTCCCGAACTCCACCACCAGCCGTACCGCGTCGTTGTACAGCGGATCGTTCTCCAGTTCTCCGTCCGCCCCTTCGCCGCCAGCTTCGGCGCGCTCCTCACGCGGAGCTTCCGTGAAGGCCTCCACGTATTCCGCTGCTGCCTGAGCCTTCCAGAACTCCACCACCGCGGCAATTTCTTTCTCGGTGACAAAGGGCGCGTGCAACCGGTGCACCCGCGCGGACCCGGACGGCAAATACAGCATGTCGCCGCGTCCCAGCAGCGCCTCGGCGCCATTCGCGTCCAGAATCGTGCGCGAGTCGACTTTCGTCGCCACCCGGAACGAAATGCGCGCTGGGAAATTCGCTTTGATCAAGCCAGTGATCACATCTACCGAGGGCCGCTGCGTCGCCAGCACCAGGTGGATGCCCACCGCGCGCGCCATCTGCGCCAGGCGTGTCACCGACTCTTCGACGTTGCCCGCATCCAGCATCATCAGATCGGCCAACTCGTCGATGATGATCACGATGTAGGGAATCGGCTTCTCTTCCGAATCTTCTGCAAACAGGCTCGGCGTGCCGTCTTCCTCGAACAGCTTGTTGTACTGATCGATATTGCGGACGCCCTTCTCGGCCAGCAGCTTCAGCCGCCGCTCCATCTCGCGCACCGCATTGCGCAGCGCGTTTGCCGCCAGCTTGGGCTCGGTAATGATGGGCGTAAACAAGTGCGGCACGCCTTCGTAGTTGCCTAGCTCGAGGCGCTTCGGATCGACCAGAATTAGGCGAACCTGGTCGGGCGTCGCCTTGTACAGAATCGACATGATGAAGGCGTTGATGGCCACCGACTTGCCCGTGCCGGTCGAGCCGGCAATCAGCAAGTGAGGCATGGTGGCCAGGTCGGCCACCGCGATCCGTCCGTTGATGTCCTTACCCAGTCCCAGCGTCATCTTAGACTTCGAGCCGATAAATTCCGTCGCCTCGATGTTCTCGCGCAGCCAGATGATCTCGCGCTCGCGGTTCGGCACCTGAATGCCCACCGTCGACTTGCCCGCCATGCGCTCCACCAGGATGCTCTCCGCCTTGAGCGCCAGGCACAGGTCCTCGGTCAGATTCGTGATGCGGCTGTATTTGACGCCAGCCTCAGGCTTGAATTCGAACGTCGTGACCACTGGCCCCGGATTGATCTGCGTCACCTGACCAAGTACGTCGAACTCGGCGTATTTCTCGGTCAATACCTGCGCCAGGAGTTTTAGTTCCTCGGCATCCACTGAGCGCTGCTCGTCGGCCCGATGCAGCAGGCTGCTCGGCGGCAGCTTGAACCCGCCGGCAATGCGCGGCATCGTGGTCTTGTGCCTGGCGGAACTATCGGCGCGCTCGGAAACTTCCGGAACGATCACGCCCGCTTCCGCACGCGCGGCGGATGAAAATGACGCAGTAGCCGCAGCCGGTTCGATCGCGCTGGTTTCCCCTTCCGCGGGCGCCATCATCCGGTCAATCCCGGTGCGGGTGGTCGTAGCGCCGGCATCCTGCCGGCTCTCGGGGCGGCGTGTGGTCGCTTGCTCCACGGGAACCGCCGTGATCATCCGGCCCGGGACCAGTTGTGCCGTGACCACTGGCTTGCTGGCCCGCCGCTTCTCCAGTTCCCGCTGCATCTTCCGCCGGGCGCGCTCTTCCCGCCAATCGCGCCAGCGGTCGCGCAGCGCAAACACGAAGGCAAACCGCGTCGGAATCCAAACCTGCAAGCTGGAGAACGAAAACGCGGTCGACAGATACAGCGCCACCGCCAGTACGGTCGCGCACACGATGTAAGCGCCCGTCAGGTTCAGATAGTGGATCAGGAAGTCACCCACAATCCGCCCGACCAGCCCCTCCATGGGAATCAATCCCAGCCAGCGCAGATGACCCGGAAGCAGTGCCAGAAACGCCGGCACGAAAACCAAAAGCCAGATCCCGCCCAGCGTCTTTGCGACCGGGGCCTGCACCTTGCGCGAGCGGAACCAGCGCGCTCCCAGCACAGCAGGGAACACCGGCAACAGAAATGCCCCAATGCCGAAAGCCTGCAGGCACAGATCGGAAATCACCGCGCCAACAATGCCGATCCAGTTGCGCGCTCCCTTGGCGGTCGTGAGCACCGAGGCGCTGTTGAACGACGGGTCGAGCGGCGAGTAGGACGCCAACGCGAGGAAAAGGAGGAGCGCGGAGACGCACAGCAGAAATCCGATCAGCTCATTGAGCCGCCGGTTGCTGGTCGGATTGAATACCCGGGAAAGAGTCTTCATTTAGGCGTATTCCGCACCCGTGGCTGCCTTTCATCACAAAGCAGCCGCCAGTGACCGAAGCGCGCCAGAGCCTTACGATTATGCCAAGAACTCGCCTCCGCGACAATCAAGGAAAGTGCCGTGTATCCAACTAGGTAGGACTCCGGACTTAGATCACAGGTCACAGGGGACAGCTGGCAGCGGACCGGGGGACAGGGAATAGAAAGCTGGCCAGAAGCCAGAAGCGGGTGCCCCATTCTAACGTCGCGCCTTTTTGTGACGTTAGAATGGGGATTTTCTGGAACTAGATTCACCAGTCGAGAACTACACCGGAGAGATGGCTCAGGGCTCCCTACGCCCGCGCCGCTTTGCTCTCCCCGCGATACCACTCCACCGTCTGCTTCAATCCCTCTTCGAAATTCACCGTGGGCTGATACCCCATCGCCTGCTGTGCCCGTGAGATATCCGCCAGCGAGTGCTTGATGTCGCCATCGCGCTCCGGCCCATACTTCACCTTCCCGGAGTACCCGGTCAGCTTCTTCAGCAGCTCAAACGTCTGGTTCAGATCCACCCGCGTTCCGGTCGCGACATTGAACACGCGCCCAGCCACGTTCGCCGAAGGCGCATGTGCCGCCAGCAGGTTCGCGCTCACCGCGTTGTCGATGTAGGTAAAGTCGCGGCTCTGGCTGCCATCGCCGAAGATCGTTGGTGGCTCGCCGCCGAGCATCTGCGTGATGAACTTCGCCAGCACACCCGAGTACGGCGACGTCGGATCCTGTCGCGGCCCAAAAATATTGAAGTACCGGAGACTCACCGTCTCCAGCCCATAGCAACGATAAAACGACACCATGTAATGCTCGCTCGCCAGCTTCGCCACCGCATACGGAGAAATCGGATTCGGTGTCATCTCCTCGTGCTTGGGCAATGTCGGCGTGTCGCCATACGCCGACGAAGATGCCGCGTACATCACCCGCCGCACCTTGGCGTCGCGCGCCGCCACCAGCAGGTTCACTGTCCCATCCACGTTTGCCTGATTGCTTCCCACTGGATCGAGCACCGATTTCGGCACCGACGGAATCGCCGCCTGGTGAAAGACGCACTCCACCCCCTGGCAGGCCTTCTTCATGGCCTCCAGGTCCAGCAGATCGGCTTCGCGAAAATCCATGCGCGCCAGAATTTCCGCGAGGTTTTCCCGCTTTCCCGTCGACAAATTGTCGATTCCGCGCACCTCTTCGCCCTGCTCCAGCAGCGCCCGCGCAATCGACGATCCGATAAAGCCCGCAACTCCGGTAATCAGATGAAGACCCATACCGGTTCATCATAGCGAATGAAGGGGGATTTTCACCCACCGGACACAGTACGAGGGTAACCTCGGCCCGGGTCGGAATTCACATCAGGTTCACCGAGATCACGCTGGCGCACGGACTGCCCGGCATGAAGTTCACCTGCACCTGGTTGTCGAGTGGGAAAAGGGTCGTCTGATCGCCGCAGAAATGCAACGTGTTCGCCATGCCATTCGAAGTCAAAGTGATGATCGTTACCGACACACCGGTGCCGGAGCTGGCGCTGAACTCGACAACACTCACCGTTCCATTGGCCGATTGCGCCCCCGGATTGATCGCGCCCCGGACAAAAATGTTTCCGCACGAAGTCGACGTTAAGAGGAAGGCAACTACGAGGCTCACAGCCAGGAGGCGGTTCATCCGACACCTCCAAATACGGAAGCGTTCACCCACTCCGTCGGCACAAAAGTCTACACCCCGCCGTCGTGTCGAGTTGTCAAAAGGCAGGTTCACCACAGAGACACAGAGGGATTTGGTAATCGGGTAATTTTGTAACTTGGTAATTTAAAAACGCGACGCGTCTTGAATCGAAGCCTTCCTCGCGGGATTGAAAATTACCAAATTACAAAATCCCTCTCTGCCTCTGTGTCTCTGTGGTAAAAAGATTTTCTGGAATGGCCGACGTTCGAAGAGTTCACACGCCCTGACTGCGCCGGAGCACCCGGATAAAGTCTTCCTTCGAGAGTAGCCCGCGAGTCTCGAAGAACTCCGTCAAGGCTCGCAGCGCCGCCACCGGGTCGAGCACGACCGGCATGGCAGTGCCCACCGACTTCATTTCTTCGGGTTCAGCATTTCGTTTCACCGCGCGCAGGGGATTCAGTTGCTCGATCATTTCCTCGAGCCCCTGCTGGTCTTGGGGCGAGACATCCAGGAACGCAATGCCCATGCCCAGGAGGGGATAGCTCACGCGCACTTCTCCCGAAACCCGCGCCCGCAGTCCCTTCAGTTCCAGCCCCAGATCCACGATCGACCCAACCGGGAAGGTGGCCGTCATCTCCACGTAGCATCCATTCATGCTGATATCGGTGAACGTTCCCCACGTCCGAACGTCGCTGCCACCCACGCGGAACTCCGCGCTGCCTTCGCATTTGTAGCGTGGGTTCCGTCGCCGTTCTCCCGGCGTCTCATCCGCTTCAGCCGTAACCGTTGATGGCTGGCTTACATGCGGATGCTCGATATCTTCCCGCAACCGCCGCAGGTAATCCGCGCCGCTCGTTTCAATACTCATCGGAAGCTCTTCCACTGCTCCACGCGGAAAAGTGTCCGTCCTTTTCAGACACAACCCGCTCCGGAACATAGACTCCTACTGAGTTTTATCGGGAAAACGCCGACTTTTCAGCGTCACAAAGGTCAGTTCTGTGGCGGAGGAGAATCCAAAGGGTGCAATATCGGGAATGATCTAGGAACGGGAAACGGCTCGCACCTCGGCAGCCTTGCGAATCTCCTGCCACAACTCTTCCTTGCCCGCCCCCGTCTTCGCCGAAAACGGCACCACCCGTGCCCCGGGATGCTGTTCGGTAAGCACGCGCAGGGCGTTGTGCAGTTGATTGCCCGACTGGCGGTCGCTCTTGGTCGCCACGATCAGAAATCGCCGCCCGCTTGCCGTCAGGAACTCGATGAGTTGCCGGTCGCTATCCTGTGGTGGGATGTTCGAATCCACCAGCGCCAGGCAAAGCGCGAGTGTCGGCCGTTCTTTGAGGTAAGGATCAATGAAGTCTGGCCACTGCGCCGAAATCTCGCGCGAGATCTTGGCATAGCCGTAGCCTGGCAGATCGGCGAAAATCAGCTCCGGACGCGGCTTTCCAGCGAAGCGCAGTTCGAAGAAGTTAATCGCACGCGTCCGCCCCGGGGTCGAACTGGTCCGCGCGAGCTTCGCGCCGACCAGCGCATTGATCACGCTCGATTTGCCCACATTCGACCGCCCCAGAAAAGCGATCTCCGGCAGCCCCGGAGAAGGGAAGTGCCCTGGGTCGGAAGCCGACAACAGAAATTGCGAAAGGACGCGCACACCCCAGTGTGAATTCTCTTCCCGGAACTTGCAAGTGGCGCCGCGGAAATCTAAGAAAATCTTTCACCACGGAGACACGGAGGCACAGAGAGATTCCGTAATCGGATAGTTTTGTAATTTGGTAATTTAAAACCGCTACGCGTTTCGGAACCGAACCATGGTTGCACTCGTGAGAATCACCCAATTACAAAATTACCAAATTACCAAATTACTTAATCCCGCTCTGTGTCTCTGCGTCTCTGTGGTGAATACGCTTTTAAGAATCTACCGATTTAGCCCCAGCGCCATTCATTCTTCACCGCTACGCGTTTTTGGAACTGAACCGTGGTTGCAGTCCTGAAAATTACCCGATTACACAATTACCAAATTACTCAATCCCTCCTGTGCCCTCTGTGGTGAATACGCTTTTAAGGACCTACCGATTTAGCCCAAGAGGATGCTTGTCGTCGTGCACATCCGCTTCCTTGAGAGGTTTGTGCTTGTGCCAGAGCCGGAGAATCGCGGCAATCCCAAATCCCAACACCACGCTCACCAGCAGCAGAACCGCGACCGCTGCGATCCCCAGCGCAAGCTTGTCCGAGATCATGACCGACTCTCCGCCCTATATTTTAGCCGCCGAACCCGATTCCCGGAAGCCAATGCCCCAAAAGCAAACGGCCCGCAAGAAGCGAGCCGCGTATACCGTAGCCTTTCCTCAGACCTGTGACACACCCTACTGATGCGTCGCCGGACTCTCTCCCGGCTGCGGCGCAATCGGGGTAATCGCCTGCGCCGTCTCGTCCATCACTTGCGGTAGCGGGCGTTCCAGCGCGACCTTCAGCACCTGGTCCATGGTGTCGACAAAGTGCATCTTCATTTCCTTGCGCAGGTTCTCCGGTACCTCCGCCAGGTCCTTCTCGTTGTCCTGGGGCAGAATCACTTCAAAGAGCCCCGCACGATGCGCTGCCAGCAGCTTTTCTTTCAAGCCGCCGATGGGCAGCACCTTGCCGCGCAACGTGATCTCGCCGGTCATCGCGAGGTCGCGCCGCACCGGAATCTTGCTCAGCGCGCTCGCGATCGCCGTGGCAATCGTGATCCCCGCCGACGGCCCATCTTTCGGAATCGCGCCTTCGGGCACGTGCACGTGAATGTCCAGGTTGCGATAGAAGTCTCGCGGCAGCCCGAGAGCATTCGCCCGCGAGCGTACGTACGACATCGCCGCCTGCGCCGACTCCTGCATCACGTCACCCAGCTTGCCGGTCAGCGTCAGCTTGCCTTTGCCGTCGACCACCGTCACTTCCGTGCTCAGGATCGAACCGCCGACTTCTGTCCACGCCAGACCGGTGACCAGGCCGACTTCGCTCTTCTCGTTGGCCAGCGTGTCGCGGAACTTGATCACGCCCAGGAAGTCGCCGATGTTCTCCCCCGTAATCGTGATCTTGTACTCCGGACCTTCCTTCACGACCTTGCGGGCAACCTTGCGGCAGACGTTCCCGATTTCGCGCTCGAGATTTCGCACCCCGGCTTCGCGAGTATAGGAGCGGATGATGTTCGTAATCGCGTCGTCGGTGAACTTGATGTTCTTGTCGGTCAGCCCCGCCTGTGCCAGTTGCTTCTTCACCAGAAACTGCTTGGCGATCTCGACCTTCTCCGGTTCGGTGTAACCGTGCAGCCGCAGGACTTCCATCCGGTCCTGCAGCGCCGGTGGGATGGTGTGCATCACATTCGCCGTCGCCACAAAGAACACTTGCGACAGGTCATACTCCACGTCGAGGTAGTGGTCGACGAACATGTAGTTCTGCTCGGGGTCGAGCACTTCCAGCAGCGCCGCCGACGGGTCTCCACGGAAATCCATCGACATCTTGTCCACTTCGTCCAGCATGAAGACCGGGTTCTTTGTGCCCGCCTTCTTCATCATCTGGATGATCTGCCCCGGCAGGGCGCCGATGTAGGTGCGCCGGTGCCCGCGGATCTCGGCTTCGTCCCGCACGCCGCCCAGCGACATGCGCACGAACTTCCTTCCGGTGGCCTTCGCAATCGACATGCCCAGCGAAGTCTTGCCCACGCCAGGAGGCCCGACGAAGCACAGGATCGAGCCCTTGGGATTCTTCACCAGCTGCCGCACGGCGAGGAATTCCAGGATGCGCTCCTTGATCTTCTCCAGCCCATAATGATCTTCGTTCAGAACTTTTTCCGCCCGCCCGATGTTGCGGATTTCTTTCGACCGCTTCTTCCACGGCACGGCCAGCAGCCAGTCGAGATAGTTGCGCGAGACGGTGGATTCGGCCGACATCGGCGGCATGGCTTCCAGCTTCTTCAGTTCCTGGATCGCCTTGTCCTTCACTTCCTTCGGCATGCCGGCGGCTTCGATCTTCTTCTTCAGTTCGTCGAACTCGCTCTTCTCGCCCCGGCCCAGTTCCTTCTGGATGGCCTTGATCTTCTCGTTGAGGTAATACTCTTTCTGCGCCCGCTCCATCTGCCGCTTCACCCGCGACTGGATGGTGCGGTCCATGTTCAGCTTCTCGATTTCGATATCGAGCACGTCGGCAATACGCGTCAGCCGTTCCGCTGGATCGAAAATCTCCAGCAGTTCCTGCTTCTCTTCAATCGAAAGCTGCAGGTTCGCCGCGATCGTGTCGGTGAGCTTCGCCGGATCCTCCATGCGGACGGCGGCGATCATGGTCTCGTAATTGAGCGACTGGCACAGCTTCACGTACTGCTCGAACAGTCCCGTCACCCGCTGCATCCCCGCTTCGACTTGAGGCGTGGTCTCGGTCGTGTACCGCGCTACCCGTACCGAAGCCTGCATGTAGCCGTCGGTGTCAGTGACTTGCAGAATCTTGCCGCGCTCAATGCCTTCGACCAGGACCTTGATATTGCCGTCGGGCAGTTTCAGGCTCTGCACGATGTTCACAATCGTGCCTACCTGGTAAATTTCGTTTGCCTTGGGCTCGTCGATCGAAGCATCGTGCTGCGTGGCCAGGAAAATCTTCTTATCGGCCGCCAGTGCTTCTTCGAGCGCATGCACGCTCGACTCCCGGCCCACCACGAACGGCGTCATCATGTACGGGAAAATGACGACATCCCGTATGGGCATCATGGGGAGTTTCTTGGTTTCGAACTTTTCCTTGGATTGGGTCACCTAAAGTCAGCTCCTAGCTGTTAGCTTTTAGCTCTTAGCCTTATCCCCTGGGATAAGGGCGCCTGTTTTTACTCTTACGAAGAAGCTAAGAGCTAACGGCTAAGAGCTAAAAGCGGTTTTCTTATCCTGCCTTATCCATCATGGCCAGCGAAACGTCGCGCTTTTCCACCATCTCGCGCGTCACTTCGAATTCCTTCACCTTCTTCTGGCTGGGTAAATGGTACATGAGGTCGAGCATCAGTTCTTCCAGGATCATGCGCAGCCCGCGGGCGCCTACCTTACGCGCCATCGCCTGGCGCGCAATCGCCTTCGTCGCGTCTTCGCTGAACTTCAGCCGGACATTTTCGAACTCGAACAGCCGCTGGTACTGCTTGATGATGGCATTCTTCGGCCGGGTCAGAATCTCGATCAGGGCAAACTCGTCGAGATCCTCCAGCAATCCCACCACCGGCAGGCGTCCCACAAATTCCGGGATCAGCCCGAACTTGATCAGGTCTTCGGGCTGGCAGTCGGAAATCAGCTGGAACTTCGTCTTGCTGGCGTCTGCCGTCTCTTCCTCGTGGGCTTCCTCGCCGGTCTTGAACCCCAGCGACTTCCGGCCCACCCGCCGCGAAATGATCTTGTCCAGGCCGACGAACGCTCCCCCGCAGATGAACAGGATGTTCGTCGTATCCACCGGCGTGAATTCCTGGTGCGGATGCTTGCGTCCACCTTGTGGCGGAACGTTTGCGATCGTTCCTTCCAGGATCTTCAGCAGCGCCTGCTGCACGCCTTCGCCCGATACATCGCGGGTGATCGACGGATTCTCGTCCTTGCGCCCGATCTTGTCGACCTCATCGATGTAGATGATGCCGGTCTGCGCCCGTCCCACATCGCCTTCCGCCGCCTGCAGCAGCTTCAGGATGATGTTTTCGACGTCCTCGCCCACATAGCCCGCTTCGGTCAGCGTCGTCGCATCCACGATCGCGAACGGCACATCCAGCATGCGCGCCAGCGTTTGCGCCAGCAAGGTCTTGCCCGTGCCGGTCGGCCCGATCAGCAGGATGTTCGATTTGGTCAGCTCCACGCCATCGCCCGTCTTCTGGCGATTCATGAAGATGCGCTTGTAGTGGTTGTAGACGGCGACCGCCAGCTTCTTCTTGGTCTGCTCCTGGCCGATCACGTACTCGTCCAGGAACGTCTTCACTTCTTGCGGTTTGGGAAGCTGGTTCGGAGTGGAGGACTCCGGCGTCGTGGTGCGGTCGTCTTCCAGAATCGAGTTGCAGACCGCCACGCACTCGTCACAGATGTATGCTCTTGGATAATCACTGGGCGAGGAAATCAGTTTCGCCACTGCGTCCTGTGACTTGTGACAGAACGAGCAGCGTAGGATTTCGTCTGTGCCCGACCGGTTTTTCACTCGGCTCTACTCCTTCACCTTCACCCCGATTTGCCCGCCCCGTGGCTGCTTTCGCCCAGTCAGCCAGCAATCCGTTCTCCGCCGAGACCTCCAGTAGAACTGCGACCGGCGAACGCCGATCATACCTCTACTTCGTCTTATAGATGATATCGTCGATGATTCCGTATTCTTTAGCCTGCTGCGCGTTCATGATGAAATCGCGCTCCACGTCCTTTTCTACCTTATCCAGCTTCTGTCCGGTATGTTTCGAAAGTAACTGGTTGGTGATTTCCCGCATCCTCAAGATTTCACGGGCGTGGATATCGATATCGGTGGCCTGCCCCGACAGCCCCCCCATCGAGGGCTGGTGGATCAGAATGCGCGAATTGGGCAGGGCCAAACGTTTCTTGGCCTCCCCCGCCGCCAGCAGTAAAGCCGCCATCGATGCTGCCTGTCCGATGCAAATCGTGGTCACATCGTTTTTCACATATTGCATCGTGTCGTAAATCGCCATGCCCGCCGTGATCGATCCCCCCGGCGAGTTGATGTACAACTGGATGTCTTTCTCCGGATCCTCTTGCGCCAGAAACAACATCTGCGCGATCACCAGGTTCGCGATGTTGTCATCAATCGGCGTCCCGATAAAAATGATGTTATCCCGCAGCAGCCGCGAGTAGATGTCGTACGCGCGCTCTCCGCGCCCGGTTTGCTCGATCACCATCGGCACCAGCATCATCTTTGGATCGTTCACGTTCACCTGCCACACTCCTGCCCCGACAGCCCGTTTCCGTTTGCGAGGGAGGATCGAAAGTGGTCCGCCTACGCGGACTGGTGATACAAAAAATTGAGGGTCTTCTCGTTGCGGATTCTGTTTCTAATCCTATCGAGCGCCCCATCGCGTGTCAAACGTGCCCGCACTGCTTCCGAGGTCTGTTTCGTCTGCAATGCGAGCGCTTCGATTTCGTGATCGATCTCCTCATCGCTGACCTCGAGTTTCTCGAGGTCGGCAATCCTGTCGAGCAGCAGGGAAGCCTTCACTTCCTGCACCGCCTGGTCGCGCTGCCCGGCCCGCAGGCGATTCAGGTCCATCTTCTTCATGTCTTCGGCGCGCATGCCCTGGGACGCCAGCGCCCGCAACCCACGTTCCAGCCGAACATCGATCTGCCGGTCCACCATCGCCTCGGGCACCTCAAAATCATTGCGCTGCACCAGTTCCGCTACCAGCTTGTCTTTGGCTTCATGTTCGGCCGTGTGTTTCTTCTCCGCCTCCATGTTTTCGCGGACGCGTTTCTTTAACTCCTCCACGCTCGCGAATTCGCCCAGTTCCTTGGCGAAGGCGTCGTCGAGCGCGGGCAGGTCCTTGTGCTTCAGCGAGAGCACCTTCACCGTGTAATCGAACGTCTTTCCCGCCAGCCGCTTGTCCGACGTGTCCTCGGGATACTTCACCTCAAACGTCTTTTCTTCCCCTGCCGAAGCCCCGCGCAAGTGCTCGGTGAATTCGGGCATCGTGTTCTTGCCGCCGATCTCCACCAGCACATCGTCCATGTGCACCGGCTGCCCTTCGCCTTCCCGGGGCTTGCCATCCAGCGCGACCTGGGCGAAATCGCCTTCCGCCAGAGTCCGTCCTTCGATACCCTCGAAGGTCGCATGCTGCTCTCGCAAGTGATTCAACGCCTGATCCACTTCCTCGTCGGTGACTGCGATCACAGGCTTATCGGCACGCAGTTCCTTGTAGCCTTCCACCCGGATCTCGGGAAGAATCTCGAAACTGGCCTTGAAGCGCAGGGGTTCGCCTTCATGAATGTGCAGATCGCTGACTCGAGGTTGCGATACCGGAATCAGCCCCTGCCGGTCCGCTTCCTGGCGGAAGTAGCGCGGAATCAGCGCCTCGGCCACCTCGGTCTTGATGTCTTCGGCAAACCTCTGCCGGATAATCGATGCTGGCACGTGGCCTTTGCGGAATCCGGGCAACCGCGCCAGTTTCTGATACTTTTCGACCAGCGCATCGGTCTCGCGTCTGACTTCCTCCGCGGGAATCTCGACCGCCAGCTCGCGCTTCGTGCTTTCTCTCGTCTCTGTGGGGCTCACGTTATACCTTCCGAATGCCACGCCGCTCGCGCCGCCAACCGCGCGTCCAGACGCGCAACATTCCAATCACCCAGTGTAAAGAGTGTAAGAGAACACCGTCAAACACCAACGGTGCCTCTCTGTCCTTCGGTGCTATCCTCCGGGCAGTTTCCTCAGCGCGAAGCGGTCAGTCGCAAGCTCGGGACGCGTCCACTGCCGCATAACGTCTCCGATCAGAGCTGCTTAGCTCCCATTTGCCTGCGTGTCCCTCTCCAGGGTAATCAGGGTCACTTCCGGTGGACAGTTCAGCCGCACCGGCGGGTTGATGACGCCGACTCCGCGGGTCGTATATACCTGCAAGCGTCCTACCCGGTTCAATCCCGTGTGATACTTCTGGGCCATATCGGGCAGCACGATCGGCCCGATTCCCGGCAAACGCACTTGCCCGCCATGCGAATGTCCCGACAGTAGCAGATCCACAGGAAACTTCGTCGCGTGGTCGGCGAAGTCTGGTTCGTGCGCCAGCAGGATCGTCGCCTCATCCCTTGGAATCCCTGCGATCGACCGGGTCAAATCCGCTTTTCCTTCCAGCACGTCGTCAATTCCCGCCACCCACGTCCGCTGAGCTTCTTTTTCCATGGGCCATGCCTGGTTCCGCAACACGCGAATGCCGCGCTCCGCCAGCGCCCCCGCCACCATATCGGCGTTGTTCCAGTGATCGTGATTGCCAAGCACCGCGAGGAAGGGAACACCTTTCCATCTGGCGAACACGTCGGCGCACGGTTCCGCATTCCTCGCGCCTTCCGGCCCGTCGTGTTTATGCAATGGATGCGAAACGAAGTCCCCCGTCAGCACCACCAGCTCCGGCTGAAACGCCCGCGCCAGCCGCACCGACCGCTCCAGACGTTCCTGATCCATGTAGGGACCGAAATGAATATCGGAGAGCTGGGCGATGCGGAAGCCATGAAACGCCTCCGGCAGCCGCGACAAGCGAATCGTCACGTTCTGCGCCACCGGATGCTCTGGTTCCCTGACGAAGCCTTCGATCGTCAGGCCCGTTCCCGCCAAAGCGGCCAGCCCGATTACCGAACCCCGTACGAATCTACGTCGCGTCAATGCTAAAGACACAATACCTTGAGTCTAGCACCCCAAACTCGCCCCGGTCGCGCTGTAGCGCCGGCGTCCCGCCGGCTGTTGGGAGAGCTTGCCCTGAGCTTGTCGAAGGGCATCTTGCCCTCACCTCGCTGAGGTCTCGTAAGGCCCTGCTTCCGGCCGTGTCTTCGGCGCATTTCGTCGTCAAAAAACTTACCTGCGTTTCATCGCATAGAATGTCCTGTTCAGCAACCCAAATGCCTCCAACCTGGCTCGTTCAACTCAATGCGGAAATCATGGTCTGCCGCAAGTGTCCGCGCCTGGTCGCCTATCGCGAACAGATCGCTCGCGAGAAGCGCCGCGCCTACCTCGCCTGGGACTATTGGGGAAAGCCCGTCCCCGGTTTCGGCGACCCGAATGCCCGCGTCCTCATCATGGGACTCGCTCCCGGCGCCCACGGCTCCAACCGCACCGGCCGCCCCTTCACCGGAGACGCCTCTGGTAACTTCATGTACCCGGTTCTTTTCGAAACCGGTTTCGCCAACCAGCCCAACGCGACCGACCGCAACGATGGCCTGAAACTCCGCGGCCTTTACATCACCGCCGCTGCCCGCTGCGCTCCTCCCGACAACAAACCTCTGCCCGAGGAGCTGACCAACTGCTCCCCCTATCTCGATCGCGAACTTGAGGGCTTGAAGAAGCTGAAAGTGATCGTCGCTCTGGGGAAGATCGGCTTCGATGCTTACTTGAACTACTTGAAGCGCCAGGGTCTGTTGAAGAGTCGGGCCGCGTTCCAGTTCGCCCATGGCGCGCAATACCAACTACCCGACGGCAAGACGCTGCTGGCGTCCTACCACCCTTCGAACCAGAACACTCAGACCGGCAAGCTCACCCGCGACATGTTCCTGACGATATTCAAGCGGGCGGCACAAGTTGCCGATCAGTAACCAGAGCGGGGACGTCTGAGCCGGACCCTGAGCTATCTCCGGAGCGCCTGTGAATTCTCTTCACAGCCCGGTCCGGGACGTCCCCGCCTGTGTGCAACTGCTAGTCCTCAGTCGCTAGTCGCCAGTCGTCACCGAAATCTCCCCCATAAAGACTCCTACAGAGTCACAGAGTCACAGAGAAAATCTTTCTTGGCTAAATGATTCTTCGTTCATCAGTCAGATTGCGGATTCTGGCCGCAGACATGGCTCCCCTCGCCTTCTTCGCGCGCTCTGCAGTTAAAGATTTGCGCGGTGCCCCAGGTTCGCGTCCGGTCTTTGGACGCTAACCTGGGTCTCTGCACAGTTTCCTTTTCGGAAGCTGCCGGTCCGGGACGCGCACGCCCTCAAAACCTCTTTCACCACAGAGACACAGAGGCACAGAGAGGGATTGAATAATCTGGTAATTGTGTAATGGCGTACTCTTTTCATAGCTGCTTCGTGGATCTCATAGCTGCTTCGTGGATCGGTTCCTTCTTTCAAATTACCCAATTACAAGATTATCCAATTGCAAATTTCCTCTGTGTCCTCTGTGGTGAATTGGTTTTCGAAGTGTTCTCAGCAGACGACTGGCGATGACGGACTGAAGACTGACGACCGACGACTAGCGACCGGCGACTTAGCGACTAGCGACTTGCAACCAGAACCGGCTCCATCTCCAGCCGAATCCCCCACTGCTCCCGGACTCGCAGCTGAATTTCATCCTTGAGCGCCAGCACCTCCGCCGCCGTCGCCCCGCCGCGATTCACAATGGCCAACGCATGCTTCCGCGAGATCCCGACCCGCCCGTTCCCATAGCCCTTCGAGAATCCTGATTGCTCGACCAGCCACGCCGCCGAGACTTTTCTCTGCCGCTCGAGCGCCGGGTAGCTCGGAATCTCCACCCCTCGCGCCGCCGCTTTCTCCTTCAGCGCCGCGAACTCCTCCGCCGACAGCACCGGGTTCTTGAAAAACGATCCCGCACTCCGCGAATCCGGATCCCCCGGACTGAGCAGCATCCCTTTGCTGGCGCGAATCGTCCGCACCGCTTCCCGGACCTCCGCCAACGTCGGCCTCCGCGACAGTCCCGCAAAGTGTTTTTTCAGGTCCGTATAGGTGAGCCGCGCTTCTCCGTCATGGGCCAGTGCGTAGGTCACGCGCAGAATGATGTACCGTCCGCGCTCCGTCGTGTTGAAGACGCTCGTCCGGTACGAGAAGCCGCAATCCGCGTTCTCGAACTCCTCCTGCTTGCCGCTTTTCAGATCGAGGGCCACGACCGAATCAATGGTCTCGGAAACCTCCTGCCCATACGCTCCGACATTCTGCACCGGAGTTCCACCCACACTTCCTGGAATCCCGCTAAGACATTCAATCCCTGAGCAGTTATGCTGGACGGTGCCGCCAACGAACCCGTCCCAATCCTCCCCGGCGCCCACATCGAAGTAGGCTGTCCCGTGCCCATGCCGGTGATTGATCCCGAGAATCCCAACCTTCAGCACCAGCCCGGGCCACCCCGCATCCGCCACCACCAGGTTGCTGCCACCGCCCAGAACGAACAGGGGAAGATTGTGCGACCTGGCATACTCGACCGCTTCCCGCGCTTCGTCCGCGCTCTCCGCTTCCACAAAAAATCGTGCCGCCCCACCCACCTGCAAGGTAGTCAACGGCGCCAGTGGAATATTCTCCTGAAGCTGCATCGCAGCCACTATATAGGAGCGGGGCCGGAGGATAGGAGCGGGGCCGGAGGTGATGGTCGAACCATAGCTTTCCGGATTTCAGATCGAAGATTTTAGATTGAAGATTACAGATTGAAGATTAGCCACGAAATTGAAGAAGTGGGTCGGGGCTTTGCTGTGGCATTTGTCGCCACCATCGACGCGGTCGGTGCGGCGAACTTGTTCTGCTTGCGCACGCGAAAATCTGAAATCCGCAATCTAAAATCTGCAATCAGAATCTGCAATCTAAAATCTAATGCGCAATCCAAAATCAAATAGAGCCCCAGGCCAAGATCCTGCAGCCCTGCGTCAGGGCACGCTTGTATCAGGGCACGCATTTATGCGTGCCCTGAAGAATGCAAAATTCGACGCGCCTTCCGGCGCCGCCGCAATCTCTCGACTTGCCGACATCCTTTGCGGCGCACGGGTGTCCTCGTCCATGTTAGGATTTTTCTAGAACCACATCCCAAGGAGTCCTCATGTACCCCGAACTTATGCTGATCCCGATGCGCGAAGAACTCACCAAGGCCGGCGTTCAGGAACTACGCACCGCCGCCGAGGTCGACCGCGCCGTGGCCGCCCCAGGCACCACCATGCTCATCGTGAACTCGGTTTGCGGATGCGCCGCCGGCCGCATGCGTCCCGCGGTCCGCATGGCGCTCGGCAACTCCGCCCGTCCCGATCATCTCTACAGCGTCTTCGCCGGCCAGGACAAGGAAGCCACCGAGCGCGCCCGCTCCTATTTCACCGGCTATCCGCCATCGTCGCCCTCGATCGGCATTCTGCGTGACGGCAAACTCGTCTACATGCTCGAACGCCGCAACATCGAAACTCGCGAAGCTCACGCCATCGCCGCCGACCTCGTGAACGCCTTCAACCAGCTCTGCGTAAGCACTGCCACCTAGCACGTTGACCGCAGACTTTACGGCCAACCCAAGCGGTCCTGCCGGCTGAAGCTGTCATCTCGCTTGACTCCTGTCTCGACCAATCCCTGTCATCTCGAGCGCAGTGAGGCGCCAGCCGAACGTAGTCGAGAGACCTTGCGTTGGGCTCGTCGAGTATCTCTTGCCGTTGGAGCGACGGGCGTCCTCGCCCGTCAACACCACGAACCGGTCAAGCCTTTTTCCCCACGGCCCCCAAAGGCAAAGGCCGCAGATCCGGCTCAACCCACTCCCGCTTTGCGGTCTCTGAGGCAACCTGCTCTCGGCTGTAATACTCATAAACAATGTCTTTCTTTCCAAAGCGTTCCAGGGCGCTATTCACGTTTTCCGTGAGCAGCGCCGTCGGCGGTTGTCCGGCCAGAAATCCTTCGAGCAACAGCATCCAAAACCGCGTCAGCGTCTCGTGATAGCCGTGCTTGCCGTGGTGCGCCGTGAAGCGCAGCAACCCGTCGCGCATCCGCACCAGCGCCGCCTTTGGCGGCAGCGTGCTCAGATACCAGCACGCCACGATAAGGTGCCGCGCATGGGTAAACTCCTCCGCCGCGTACCCACAAGTTTCGAACTTCTCCACCACCTCGCGAATCTCGTTCTCGTTCCGATATCTCGTCATGCCAACTCCTTTTGGCGCAAATTGGCGCAAAAAAAAACCGCCCGCGCGCAAACCTGCGCACGGGCGTGATCTTCTCGAAGTTTTAGATTAAATCCTCCTCCACTCCCTGTCCAGAACTACTTTTCCTGTCTCCACCTTCGTGGCGTCTACACATGCGACGGCATCAGCGGCGCCGCCATCCACTCGTTCATGGGGTGTGATTTCCCGCAATCCAGGCACTTCGTCAGGTCGAACTGCGTTCCGCATTGCGGACAAGCCGCCCGCGTCGCGAACGTGTCAAACTGCTGCCCGCAGCGTCCGCATTTCCAGTAATTCCCGACGGGCGGAGCGGTGCGGCAACTCGGACAGGCAAACCCGTCCCTGCGCTGCAATTTCGCCAACTGCAACAGCGCCCGCGCATGCTGCAGTCCTCCCCAGCAATTCATCAGCATGAACACGGCCAGCGCGCCATACCACCATGATTGCGCCCACAGCGCCAGACCAATAAATCCCGCTACCCCGACAAAGCCCAGCACTGTGGCAACCATCAGGCTGCGCGCCCGCCCCATCACAAACCACAGCAGTGCTCGCAGGATCTGCCCGCCATCCAGCGGATAGATCGGCAGCATGTTGAATACCAGCAGGACCCCGTCAATCCACAGCACGGCGTTCGCTAGTTTGTAGAGATCGGGCATCGTCTCAGCCCATCCCGCCGACCTCCCGAAAAAATACAGACCGCCGAGGACGGGCAGCAGCGCGACATTCACCAATGGCCCGGCGGCGATGCTCCACAAGGTCGCGCCCGGCCGCGCCGGTGGATCGACATACGCCACGCCTCCCAGCGGCCACAACACAATCCGGTTCGCCGTTCCTCCCACTTGCCGGCAAGCCATGGCGTGCCCAAACTCATGCAGCGTCACGATCAGAAAAAGCGCCAGATACTCGGCGACATTCCAGCCGATCGAGGAATACTTTCCCGGCCGGCTTTGGATTTCATAAACCGCTACCAGAAACCACGACCAGTGGAGAAACACATCCACCCCGGCAAACTGAAACAGGCGGATGGATCCGCCGCGAGTGCTTGGCATGCGCGCAGTTTACTGGATTTTCACAAGCAATGGTAAGAAAGGGTCGGATTGTCGCAGCACCACAGAAACGATCACCAGACACGCCAATTGAATGCCCCAATCCAATGAACGACCTCGACTACTCACCCGAAGTATGAATGCCCCCGAAACACGAATGTCCAAAGCATGAACGGCCACGAAGCATGAATACCTGAAGCATGAATGCTTGAAGCATGAACGCCCACGAAGCATGTATGCCCACTGCAGGAAACGCCCCAATGCAAGAATGCCCGATGTATGGATGCGCAATGCGTGCATGACCCCGATAAATGAATGCCCGATACCTAAATGACGTGCATGAATTCCCCCGATACGTGAATGCGAAGCACGAATGCCCGACGCATGAACGACCTCGATGCATGTATAAGCCGATCGACGAATATCGCACGAAAACAAGTCCCGCAGGGACGGCATAAACTAGCCCCGGGCGTAAGCCCGGGGTAAGCGGCAAGGAGCGACCAAGCCCCGTAGGGGCGACACCTTGCAATGCGTGCGCAAACTCGCGAGCACCGTCATCGCGGTGTCCCCTCTGGAGTTCTTGCCAGCACCCACTACCTGCAAATCACCCTGTGGAATCTCCGATGAATACGCCTTACTTCCGCGCCGCCGCCATCACCCGGAATGCCTTCACCACAATATGGTTCGGCTGCACCCCCACCGGAATCATGGTCAGCAGGGAATACTCGCTCGGCTCCAGCTTCCGCGGCTTTCTTTTCTGGATCACCGTCACGTCGCCCGACTGCGAATTCAGCACCAGCAGATAATTCTGGCTCTGATCGAGCGCCAGCCCATCGGGACCGCTCCCTACCGGCACCGTCGCCACAATCTTTCCCAGATCGATGTCATACACGGCCACGCTGTTCGATCCAAAATTGCTGACGTACAGCCGCGAGTTGTCAGCCGACACCACGCCGCGCGCCGGCTTGGTCCCGATCAGGTAGCTGCTCGCCACTTCATCCGTCGTGGTCTCGATGATCGAGATGCTATCCGCATCAAAGTCCGTCACCATCAGCTCGCCGCCATCCGGCTTCAACGCAAGGTTCACCGGGGTCGGCCCCACGTCAAGCAGGGCCAGCACCTTGTCATTCTTCAGATCAATCGACGCCACCTGCGCCGATCCGCTGCAGGCCACGAACGCCTTCGTCGATTCCGGAAGAATCGCGATGTCCTCCGGCTGCTTGCACACCGGCAGGGTCGCTCGCACCGCCAGCGTCTTCGCGTCAATCAGCGACACTGTGCTGTCCCCGCGATTGCTGACCAGCACGGTCGTCCCCGACGGCGTAACCCGCGCCAGCCCCGGCGCCGCTCCCACGCGAATCGTTCCCACCACCGCACGCTTGTCGAGATCAATCACCGATACGTTGGCCGATCCCGAATTCGCCACGTACGCCCGCTTGCCATCCTGCGCCACGTCGATGAAGTAGGGCCGCCCGTGCACACCCAGCGTCGCCACCACCTGATTCTTTTCCGCATCGATGATGCTGACGTTGCTCGACGCAGCATTCACCACGTAAATCTCATTCTTTTTCGGATTGGCCGCCACGCCCGTCGGCTCGCTGCCTACGTTGATCGTCTTGACCGGCTCAAAGGTCCGCAGATCGATCACCGTCACGGTGTTGCTTTTGCCATTGGTGATGTAGGCGTACTCGCGGTAGCTGGGACCGTAGTCGGGAAGCGGGCGCTCGCTGAAATACCACCAACCCACTGCCGCCACCACCGGCAGCAACACTGCGATGAACAGAATTTTTCTCAAAGGATGGCTTGGCCCCGGAGGGAGAAGATTACGCTACGCACGATCGCTGATCAATAAAGTCGGAAGTCCATCTCGACGTTGAGCCGCACTGCAATCGGCTGACCTTGCTGCACTGCCGGTTCGAATCGCCACGTACCCGCCGCCGCGATCGCCTGTTCGTCCAGACCAAAGCCTGCCGGCACCAGCACGCAGAGATCCGTGAATGTGCCTTGCGGGTCGACGGTTCCAGCGATCATTACCCGGCTTTGATATTTCGCCCTGCGCCCCCTCTCCGAATACTCCGGGTCGGGAGCGTGCGTGGCATGCGGGGGCGTGAGACCGTTTTCCACGTGACGCAAGACGTATACCGCCGAGTGCGCCCCCATATTCGGACCATGACACAACGGCGCATCAGCGCTGGCCGGCGGATCGTATCCGAAATGAAGGCGAAGCCGGATTTTCTTGTCGGGGTAGCTGTCAGGCAGGGGCGGAAACGGAGCGCCCGACGAAATTGCCTGCGACGCGGCCTCGTCCAGTATCGCTTCTCCGGCCGACTCAACCGTCTTCAAATTTCCCAATGAGCCGTCACGGTTGATCTCGAATTCAACTACCGTCGTCCCCTGCTTCCACCCGCCGGTTTTCTCCAGTTGCGCCAGTTGCGGAAGCCAGCGGTTGCGCACACCGGCGAGCACGCGAAAAGGATAGTTTTTCAATTCCTGCGGCGTGCTCTTGCTCAAAACTTCAAAGCCGCTGAAATTCGGTACCCGCTCGATGACTCGTCGCGACGAGCCTTCCGTCCCCGATGCATCCGCCGTTTGCGCCGCGTCCTGCGCCCACAACGGCAACCCTGCCAGCAGCAGAACCAAACCACTCCAGCGGAAGTAGCTTTTCACGTCACACCTCACCGGCGCCCGGGCCAGGAACTTCATTTCCCCACCGTCACCGTCTCCCGGATCCCCACAATCTCCCGCCCCACCACCGCGGCGATTTGCCGGACCTGCGTCATCAACTCCTCGAACTGTTCCGGATACAGCGACTGCATCCCATCCGACAGCGCCCTATCTGGCTGATTGTGGACCTCGACGAGTAGCCCATCCGCCCCAACCGCCACCGAGGCCCGCGACAGCGGCGTCACCTTATTCCTCTTACCCGTTCCGTGGCTTGGATCGACCAGGATGGGCAGATGACTCAGTCGCTGCACCGCCGGCACGATGCTCAGGTCGAGCGTATTGCGCGTGTGATCGGCAAACGTGCGCACCCCGCGCTCGCACAGCACCACGTTATAGTTGCCCTCGCTCATGATGTATTCGGCCGCCATGAAAAATTCTTCCAGCGTCGCCGACATCCCCCGCTTCAGCATCACCGGCTTCTTGGCCCGCCCGGCGCGCTTCAGCAGCGAAAAATTCTGCATGTTGCGCGCCCCGATCTGAATTACGTCGGCGTACTTTTCCACCAGGTCGAGCGACTCGTTATCAATCGCCTCGGTGATGATCTTCATCCCAAAGCGCTCGCGGATTTCAGCCAGGATCTGCAGCCCCGCCTCGCCCATCCCCTGGAACGTGTACGGCGAGGTCCGCGGCTTGTAAGCTCCGCCGCGAAAGAACTGCGCCCCCGCTTTGTGGACCGCCTCGGCCACCGCGAACGCCTGCTCGCGGCTCTCGATCGCGCACGGCCCCGCGACGATTGCCAGGTTCTTCCCGCCAATGGTCGCCGGTGTCCCGGCAAAGCGGATCACCGTGTTCTCTTCTTTTACGTCGCGGCTGACCAGCTTGTAGGGCTTGCTGACGCGGATGACTTCCTGCACACCCGCCATATCGTCGAGCGTGCCCTGTTCGACTTCCCCCTGGTTCCCGGTGATCCCGATCGCCGTCCGCGTGGCTCCGGGCATGGGATGTGCGCGATATCCCAGCGACTCGATCCTCTGACATACGGCGCGTACCTGCTCTTCCGTGGCATGCGCCTGCATCACGACCAGCATGACCCCACCTCGAAACCCAAAAGTCTATCGCGCAGGCGTCCCCGGGGCAAACTTGTGCTTAGGAGCGCCGCATCGCAAAAAGCCCTTAACCGCAAAGTTCGCGAAGGCAGCGCAAAGGCGCAAAGAAATGCAATGCAAGATTGCGCTGCCCCCTCAGGACTTTCTCCCAGTCTTTCGCCGTGAGCGGTCCTTCTCTGCGCCCTCCCCGCCGTTCTCCGCGAACTCTGCGTTTTCAGATTTGCTTTGCGTCCTTAGCGGCGGTTCTTCGCGAATTTTGAGGATAAGAGCTTCTATCCGGCGACTTCTCACGCACCCGCGGAGAGCAGCCTTCCTCTGCGCCCTCCCGCCGTTCTCCGCGAACTCTGCGTTTTCAGGTTTGCTTTGCGCCCTTCGCGGCGGTTCTTTGCGAATTTGGCGGTGAAGAGCTTCTATCCGGCGACTTCTCACGCACCCTGCGAGCATGGCCCCGCACGCCCAGCCATCGCCTTACGTCTGGTACCCTGATCCATCTCAGAAGAGGTTGCACGATTGGCCTTCTCCGCCGAACCCCATGTGCCCCGCGAGTGGATAATCCAAGCTCGCGCGAGGCTATTGTCCCTGTTCGCTCCCGTCCTCGCGACGCTTATCCTCGTACTGACTCTCCCCGCCGGCTCCGCCGACGAGAAACAAATCGCCGTCTACGGCCCAAACATCACTTACTCGCTCCCGGTCGTCGATCGTGAGAACCGCGAGTACATCGGCCTGCTCGAAGTTCTCGAGCCGCTCGGCACTGTCACGTCACGCAGCGACGGCCTGCACTGGAAGCTTCGCTACAACGACGTCGACGCCGAATTCGTGAACCTCTCGCCTCGTGCCAAAATCCGCGGCCACGACTTCGACCTTGGCGCCAACTTCCTGCTCGAACAAGGACGCGGCCTCGTTCCCGTCGCCTCCCTCAACTACATCCTGCCTCGTATCCTTGGCAGTGCCGTGGCCTTCAACCCGGCTTCGCGCCGTCTCTTCGTCGGAAACATCGCCACCCACTTCACCGCGCAGCTCAGCCGGACCACCCCGCCGCGTCTCGTCATGACCTTCACCGCGCCCGTGAACCCAACCATCGGCACCGAGCCCGGCCGCCTGCGCATGACTTTCAACCGCGAGCCGCTCGTCCCTCCCGGAAGCGCTACCTTGACCTTTAACGATCCATTGATTCCCTCAGCCACTTATTCCGAACTCAACGGCGTCTCAGAGATCAGCATCAACGGTACCGTCCCGCTGATGGCCAGCTTCTCCAACGACCGCCGCACCATCACCATCGCTCCAACTCCGCAGCAAGTCGCGGCGCCTCCCACGCCACCGGCCCCCGCCGCAGTTCCGCCCGCTTCCACGCCGTCAACTCCGCCCGCCGCTGTCAATCCCTCGATCACCGTCATTCCGCCTTCGCGCATTTACGCGGTCATCGACGCCTCCCACGGCGGCGACGATCACGGCGTCACTTTCAACGACAAGCTTGCCGAAAAGGACGTGACCCTCGCCATCGCCCACCGCATCCGCCAGGAGCTCGAAGCCCGCAATATTCCCGCGCAGGTCATTCGCGACTTTGACGGCAATCTCAGCTTCGACCAGCGCGCCATCCTCACCAACACCGCCCACCCGGCGATCTATATCGCCGTTCACGCCGCCTCCAGCGGCAAAGGCGTCCGTCTCTATACTGCGCTGCTCCCCGCGGGCGGAGAAAACAACGGACCGTTCATTGCCTGGGACACCGCGCAAGCCGGCTCTCTTGCAAACAGCCAGGCCGCCGCCCAGGCCATCGGGTTCGAACTCAGCAAACATCAGATTCAGTCTCGCACTCTGTCCGCGCCTTTGCGTCCGCTGAACAACGTGACCGCCGCCGCCATCGCGGTCGAAGTCGCTCCGCCCGGCACCGACGTCATGGACCTCACCCTCCCGGCCTATCAGCAAAACGTGGCCAGCGCCGTCGCGACCGCCATCGCCAACAACCGCGACAAACTCGGAGCCCCGCGATGATCCCTCTTTCTGAGCCGCAACTCCGATCTGCCAACTCGCGAGGTGCACGATGATCCCCCGCCACTTTCTAATCGCCATTGGCGTGATGCTCCTCTCGGTCCTCATCCTGGGCTTTTACGCGGGGCGCATGCGCGGCCGCGCCACCGTACCTCCCAGCGTCGCGCAGGATGCGCGTCCCGTCGCGCCTCCTGCCTCGGGCCCGAGCGAGCGTGTCACCCTCTACGTCGCCTACGACGACCCCGGAGTTCTGCGCGCGCAGGGAGCCGACATCCCCTTGCCCTCCGCCCGCCAGCAGCGCGCCGAAGAGCTTCTGCGCGTCCTGCTGAGCACGTACCTGTCGAAAGATTCGGCGCACCCGCTCGCCCCCGGCTCCGACGTGCGCTCCGTTTATCTCGTCGACCCCGGCCTCGCCGTCATCGATCTCAACGCCGCCTTCGCCAATGGCCACCGCTCCGGCGTCCTGGAAGAAGAGTTGACGGTCACTTCTCTGATACAGACGCTGACTGCCAACATCCCCGGCATCCTGCGCGTAAAAATTCTGGTGGACGGCCACGAACGCGAAACCCTGGCCGGCCACGCGGATCTGTCCGATTTCTACGACGCGATTGCCGTGGGACAACTGGCAGGACAACTGCAGGCAGGGCAGTAGTTTTAGTACTCGGTACTCCGTACCCGGTACTCAGTACTCAGTGACTCAAGCTATCTGATGAATCGGTTTGAAAGGCAGTGGCCTCATCCGCGGAAAAACGACTGTAGCGCCGGCAGCCTGCCCTGAGCGAAGCCGAAGGATCCCGCCGGCTGTCGTGAGGGCATCTTGCCCTCCCGCAGTGTATCAGGGCACGTCTTCAGGTATGCCGCCAACGGCCCGCATAAACACCGGGCTTTACCCCTTAGGTCAGCCACCGTCTTCGCGGAGCCATTTATGAAATGACTTGCCACGCGTTCACTGACACAACTTTTTTGTGGGTGCACTTCGAACTGAGAACTGCTTATCGAATCGAAAACTGAAAACTGAAAACTGAAAACTGAGTACTGAGTACTGAGTACTGAGTACCGAGTACCGTGTACTGGGTACGGGTACCGAGAACTGCTTTACAATCCCCACCATGGTCTACCGTTCCGACAACCGCCTCCCCGATCAGATCCGTCCCGTCTCCATTCTCCCGGATTTCATCCACACCGCGGAAGGCTCTGCCCTCATCGAAGTGGGCAACACCCGCGTCATCTGTACGGCCTCGGTCGAAGAAGCCGTCCCCGTCTTCCTGCGCAATACCGGCAAAGGATGGGTCTCGAGCGAATACGGCATGCTCCCGCGCGCCACCCTCACCCGCACTCCGCGCGAAGTCAGCAAAGGCCGCGCCTCCGGGCGCACCCACGAAATCCAGCGCCTCATCGGACGCTCGCTGCGCGCCGTCACCGACCTCGCGAAACTCGGCGAACGCACCGTCTGGATCGATTGCGACGTGATTCAGGCCGACGGCGGCACGCGCACGGCGTCCATCACGGGCGCCTTCGTGGCCCTCGGCCTCGCGCTCGAGAAATTAGTCGAGGCCGGTACCCTGACCGCCGTCCCGTTGCGCGACTTCGTCGCCGCCATCAGTGTGGGCATCGTCGATGGCGAAGTTCTCCTCGACCTCGCCTACGAAGAAGACTCCCGCGCCGACGTGGACATGAACTTCGTCATGACCGCCGGCCGCAAGATGGTCGAAGTGCAGGCCACCGCCGAACGCCGCGTCTTCGACGACCATCAATTCACGCAGATGCTCACGCTCGCCCGCAAAGGCGTCGACGTCCTGATCGCCAAGCAGCAAGCGGTGCTCAGCACGCTGACGTTGCGGCAGTAGG
>Ga0307478_10000883_pt1 | contig 28335 bp, 31 predicted proteins | sample atmos_gasesECM4C_2_FD_203713 | JGI IMG/M metagenome (GOLD analysis project Ga0307478, IMG submission 203713) | Hardwood forest soil microbial communities from Morgan-Monroe State Forest, Indiana, United States - atmos_gasesECM4C_05 | ecosystem: Environmental > Terrestrial > Soil > Temperate...
GGTCGAGATATTCTATAAGGTCCTCTGGCTCATTATTGTCGCGTATCCTCTCTGGGCAAAGGGTGCCTTGTGGGGGTCGCCAGCAGAAAGCATCGCCTCGTCGTTCTTGTGGGTGATATTGCCTATAGTTGCGGTGCCGTGGGGCTATGCGTTTGTGAATTACATTTACAAACCAAGACATGGAAATGACGTTGCTATCCTCGCGTCGTCTTCCTCAACTAATTAACGCGGTTACCGGAAAAGTGGCCCAAGGCCACTGGACGATTTCCCTTGCTTTTTTTCATTTTGTGGCGTAGTTGGTGACGTATAGCTTTGCGTATATTGGGCGGCAGACCCTCTGCCGCCTTTTTCATTTTGAGGACATCCTGTCCGTCATTCAGCTAAGTCCTTTAGAATGAGACGATCGAAAAACACCGCGTTTCGCCGAGTTTTACAGGTTTTTCTGGGCCCGCAACCCTCTTAAAATGAACACCTGCAAAATCTCCGCAAGTGCTGATTCTAAACGACTTATTTGAAACGTCAAATCCTTTAGAATCAACACTTACGAAAAAAGGGGAGGGGGGCTAACAAAAAGGCCCGGAAGCCTGCGCCCCCGGGCCTCGGAAATTCCGTGCGATGGATACCCGACTACAGCTTCGAGTAGAGGAGGAATCCCAACGCAAAGGTGAACAACGTCAGCGTCTCGACGAATACCAGACCGAGAATCATGGCCGCTCGAACACCGCCAGCCGCTCCCGGATTCCGCGCAATGCCTTCGCAGGCCGCTGCTGCGATCCGGCCTTGACCTAGCCCGCCGCCAAACGCCGCGACTGCCACGCCGAACCCTACCGCGATCACCAGAGTGGTCGGGTTGATCGGCGGTTTGGCCGCTTCCGGCGCTGTCTGCGCGAACGCCCCCGGTGCAAGCAGCAGCACCGCGACGATCGCTACGAACAAAACTACTGCTAGCTTCTTCATAACTTCCTCCTCATGAATTGCCGCCAGGAGGTGGTTCCCGGACACCGTGCAGCCGGGCTCACGCTGGAGCGGCTAACAAATCCGAATCGCGAAAATCGTCTAGTGCTCGTCTGCCGTGGCCAAGCCGATGTAAACGGCGGGCAGAATCGCGAACACGTAGGTCTGCACGACGGAAACGAATACGTGCAGAATAATAAAAGCGATGGGAGCCAGCGCCGGGAAGATGCCCAGTACTATGCCAGCGATCGCGGATTTCGTGCCGGCCCAGACGGCGAGTCCGGTAAATAGGCCCAGAAACAATCCATAAATCAAATCGCTGGCAAAAATGTTGGCCCAGAGACGCACTGTGAGCGAGAGCAAACGCGCCGTGGTGCTGATGATCTCCACCGGAAACATCAGCGGAGAAAGCCACGCCACCGGCCCGGAAAAATGCTTCGCGTATCCGCCCGGACCGTGGTGCTTCAGTCCCTGCCAGTTGAAATAGACAAATGTGATGATGGCGCAAGCCAGTGGGACAGTGACGTTCGCCGTCGGTGCGCTCAAGAACGGAAACGCGCCAAAAAGATTCGCCAGCAAAATGAAGAGCGCCACGCTCCCTACCATTGGCACGTACTTTTGCCAGTGATGCCCCGCGTTCTCTTCCAGCACATCGTTGATTCCGAACCCCATCGGGTTCGTGAGCAACAATTCCGCAATTTGTTGCGAAGCTCCAGGGCGCTCGACCGACAAGCGCGCCCTCAGTAAAAGCGCCAGCAGCGTGCCAACGAACAGCACCGTCAGCGCCATCACTACGTGCTCTGGGATAGGCGTGTCGGGATAGCTCGGCGTGATGTGCAGCGCTTTCAGAAACGCTAAAGCGGGGGCCCCCAGGATTTGGTTTACAAAATGTGTCAGCCAGCTTACGTGATGTTCCATTCCCTATTCCGTCGGACGCAGGATTTCGTACACACTTGCCGTGATTGTCGCGGCTCCTAAAGCACACAAACCCACTACCATGCTCGCAAGGGGAACTTTCAGATATTCAAAAATAACATACACGCACAAGGCTATCAAGCCGTAGCGGAACATCAAGCGGAACCATGTTCCAACCGGAATTCGCGGCTTGGCGAACCCTTCTTGCGCTGCGGAGACCGCAACTAGCGCGTCTAAACCTCGCTTAAGCCAGCGGAAATTCAGCCACGCCAGCACTGTTCCGATCGCCAGGCCCTCCGCCCACGCCGGGTGGCGCAGAATTGCCACGATGATCGCCGTTGCTCCGCCAAGAACCAGCGTCAACCAGGCTATCCGCTGCTCCGCGAGCGCGTAACCGGCTTCCCCCGCCACGCGAGTCTCCGCGGTTAAGGACGTATCAGCCTTTTCCATCGCCGTCGGCAGGCAGCCGCCGCAGGACGTCGCGCAATCCAGCGAAAAATCCCAGGCCGCCAAAAATAAATAGGAAGATGAACTTGGTGTGCAGCCAGTGATCGAGAAAATAGCCCAGCAGGCCTCCGACGGCGATCGCGCCGAAGAGCACGAACGGCAGTTCCATCGCCATGCCAAACTGCGTGCCGAAGCCCTTCCCTTTTTGCGCGGCGGGAGGCACCGAGTCCGTCTTGTTTGGATTATTGTCCAAAATTACTGTCCAAAGGCGTAGCGCGCCAAGCGCAAGAATGGTTCAGGATACAACCCCGCCGCGAGCGACACAAATACGGCCACCGTCAGCGCGACCGTCTGGCCGCTGCTTATGGTCAATGCCGCCGCATCGAGCGGCGGTGCGTCCGCGCGCGGCTTTTTCCACGCATGCGCGGCGACGCGGCCATAGTAGTAGACCGCGAGCAAGGCATTCACGACCGCAAACGCCGCGAGTTCGGGATGCGACGCGATCAGCGCTTTCACAATGTTGTACTTGGCCACGAAGCCCGCTGTCGGTGGTATTCCCGCAAGCGACATCATAAAAACGAGCAAGAGCAAAGCCGCCGCCGGGCTGCGCTGGAACAATCCGTTCAAATCTGCCAGCTGAGTAATCGCCGCGCCTCGCTGCTGCAGCACAATCAAAATCCCAAACGCGCCTGCCGTCATAAAAATCTGGACGCCCAGGTAATACATCATTCCGCTAAGGCCAGCCTCATTCCCCGCGACCAGGCCGAGCAAAATGAATCCCGTCTGAGCGACGGATCCATACGCGAGCAGCCGTTTCACATTGGTCTGTCGCAGTGCTGCGATGTTTCCCCAAAGCAGTGACACGATCGCCGCGCCGCCCCACACGTGGATCCATTTTTCGTGCGCGAAAATAAATAGGAAGGAGAAAAATCTAAGGAGGAGCGCAAACCCTGCAGTCTTGGCAGCAATGTTCAAGTAAGCCGCAACCTCCGGGGCGGAGGAATCGTAGATCCCCGTCGCGAACCAGTGAAACGGTGTGGCATCCGTCAAAAAGAAAACGCCAACTACAAGCAAGGCAAGTGCCAATGGAGCAGGCCAAGCCGTCAGTCCGCCAAACGCCACGCCACTATCCAAGCTCGTTTCGAGGATCGCTCCGATGCGCCCCAGATTCGTCGTTGCATACAACCGGTAAAGCATCAGAAAACCGCCCGCCAACGCAAACGAACTGCACGCCCAAAGAAACGCGTAACTCCGCGAAGGCCCCGCGTCGCTCTGCCCGGAGCGCGCAAACCGAGTCAAAAGAAAGTAGCTCAGCGATGTGATCTGCAAGCCCAGAAATACGACGAGTAGGTCCACACCCGAAACCATCAACATCGCGCCTGCGCACGCGAACAAAAGCAGCGCGTAGAGAGCCCCGCGTGTCTTTCCGGCAATCTCAAGGTAGCGCACCGAAAGCAAAACAATCAGCGCAGTTGCTGCCAAAAACAAAGCCGCGAAAAACAGAAAGAAAGGATCGACCAGCACACTTTGACGGAAGCCGAGAAGTCCCGGCGACTCCGGGTTCGCCGCGCGCAGCGCTTGCATTTTCCCGTGCTGCATGTACAACGTGAAAACGCTAAACGCCGTGCCCGCCAGGGCAAGCAGCGCGTTCCAGTGCTTTTCGTTCGCCGCAAGCCAGCGGTCAATCAGCACGATTCCGCATCCAAAAAGAACCAGTTCCATCTCCGGCAGAATGAGCGCGCCGTCTCCACTCAGAAAACCGCGCACAACATTGATAAGCGTATGGATCATTCGGAAAGATGTTCGCGGCCGGGAAATCCAGGGCGCGAATCGAGAAGTGAAAGCGTCGGTCTCAGATTTATTTCTCGAACAGCAGTTCTCCCGCGCGATGCGTTGCCTTGACCACGGCCTTGATCAGCGTGACGCGCAGCTTGCCTTCTTCCAACTCCAAAATTCCGTCAATCGTGCAACCCGCCGGTGTGGTCACCGCGTCCTTCAACAGCGCGGGGTGATCGCCCGTCTCCAGCACCACGCTCGCCGCGCCCTTCATCATTTGCGCCGCCAGCAATGTCGAAACATCACGAGGCAGTCCTACTTTCACGCCCGCTTCCGCGAACGACTCCAGAATAATGTACGCGAACGCCGGCCCGCTCGCAGAAAGACCAGTCACCGCATCCATGTGCTTCTCATCAACGACCACGGTTCGCCCCACGGCGTCAAACATCGCGCGCGCTGTCTCCAAATCCTCGACGCTCGCGTGTGCCCCACCGCAAATCCCCGTCATCCCAATGCCCACTCTCGAGCAAGTGTTCGGCATCGCACGCACTACCGGCACATTCGCGCCCACGTGCTGCTCGATGTAATTCGTCGGCACCGATGCCGCCACGGAAATGACCAGCATCTTTTCGCTCAACTCTGGCGCAATTTCCTTCAACACCTCGCCGACCACTTGCGGCTTCACTCCCAGCAGCACAATGTCCGCGCCGCGCACCGCCTTCCGATTCTCTGTGGCCACGTTTACGCCAAGCTCTTTCGCGAGCGCCACGGCCTTCTCGGCGTGCTTCACGGTGGCCGTCACGCGCTTCGGCGAAAACAATCCTTGCTTAAGATACGCCCGCAGCAAAATCCCGCCAAGCTTCCCCGTCCCCAAGACCGCCAATTTTTTGTCCGTGAGTTTTTGCGCCATAGTCCAAACATTGTTGACGCGAACAGCTCTTCGGTCAACTCAAGAATTAAGTTTAAGCAAAGATGAATCGAGATAGAGAAGCGTGGGATTAGTCGTGCCGCGCCCCATGCAACACATGCACCGCGTGCGGCAGGAGGTGCGCTACCGCATCCAGCGACTCCGCCGCCCCCTTCGGACTCCCCGGCAAATTCACGATGAGCGCCTTCGACCGGACCGCCGCCATCCCTCGCGAAAGCACCGCCGTCGGCGTCAGCTCTGCCCCCTTGCGGCGCATCTCTTCGCCAATTCCCGGCACAATCCGGTCCGCGACCGCCTCCGTCGATTCCGGAGTATTGTCTCGCGGCCCAATCCCCGTACCGCCAGTCGTCAGAATCACATCTACCCGCCCGGAGTCCGCCAACTCCCGCAACTGCTCGCGAATATTCGCCGGATCATCCGAAACGCGCAGCACCGATGTAACTTCCCAATTCAGGCCGCGACAAACCGCGACCACCGCGGGCCCGGAAAGGTCTTCGCGTTCCCCTCTTGCAACTGTGTCGCTGATAGTGAGCACTGCGACGCGCATCAGGCAGGTTACTTCGTTTCCACAGGGTCGCGGTTGGCTTCATCCATCAACCGCATCGCTTCCATCAGCAGGCCGGTCGTATTCTTTGTTGTGGTTGTCCGCGTCGAGGCATTCGCCGCGTTGAAGTCAATCTCGAATTCCCCCGCCGTCCAGAGAACCACGCGGTACACCGCGTCATCGCCTTCCACTTTTCCGCTCTTCGCATCCTTGCATTGGCCGTTCGCAAAATAAAGCTCACCCTGCTCGCCGTTGTGCTGCACCACGAGCCGGCACGACTTCTGCCCCATCTCCAGCGACTGCATCAAATCGATCATGCTCATCTCTTCCAAGCGCCCTTGAATCACGCCCGGCCGCGATGCCCGCTTCTGCAGTTTCTCCAGGTGCAAACGGTCCACGACTTTCTTCGCAATCCGCACCAAATCCTTCACCAGAAACGGCTTCGTAACAAAATCTTCGACGCCATCCACCAGCGGCCGCAGGCGCTCTTCAATATCCGCCCGGCTGGCCATGAACAAAAACGGAATGTGCCGCGTCGCCTCTCGCCCGTGGAGCTTTTCGAAAAGCTGGCGCCCGTCCAAACCCGGCATTTTGTAATCGCAAAGAATCACGTCCGGCGGCGTGTCAATCACCCTCAGCAGAGCATCCGCGCCGTCCGAAGCCGTTTCCACTTCGCAATACGGCTCCATTCCCTTGACAACCAAATCCCGCACCAGCGGATTGTCATCCGCCACCAGCAACTTGACTGTTTTCGCGCCCGCGCCGGTCATCGAGCCCGGCTCCGCGTCTTCTTTTTAGGATTGTTCTTATGATTGCCCGCAAGCGCAACGCTCGCGGGGCGAAAAAAGTCCCCGCTCTTCCCGCCGGTCTTCTTGACGAGGACAATCCTGCTGATTTCCATACCTTTATCGAGCGCTTTGCACATGTCGTAAACCGTGAGGGCCGCAGCGGTAACGGCGACAAGGGCCTCCATTTCCACCCCTGTTTGGGCTGTCGCCGTAACTTCGGAGCGAACTTCAACGCCATTTTGGCACAGCCGCGCAGTCACATCAATGTGCGTCAGCGGCAGCGGATGACAAAGAGGTATCCACTCCGCCGTCCTTTTGGCCGCTGCAATCCCCGCAATGCGCGCCACTTCCAAGGGATTCCCCTTAGGGTTCTTCAGGCGCTTCACCGCCCGAACCACAGCCGGCGCCATCTTCACAAACCCCTGCGCCACCGCCGTCCGTGTCGTCACCGCCTTGTCCGACACGTCCACCATCCTCACCTCGCTCCGGCTTCCGTAATGCGACAGCTTTCCCATTCTTTTCTTCTCTGTGACCTCGGTGTCTCTGTGCCCTCTGTGTAAAACCCTTTTCTTAGTGTTTTTCTTCCCTCGCCTCAAATCAAATCTCTTCGCACCATCACCTCGACTTTATCTCCAGCCTCAATCTTTTCCTTCTCCGCCGGCACCACAACAAAACAATTTGCCTTCCCCAGCGCCGCCACATCGCCCGAACCTTGCCAGTTCAACACAAGAACCTCCCGATCCGTTCCCTGCCCCTCCATCCGCGCCGGCAAAAAATGTGTCACTCCGGGCTTCTCGTGCAATGCCTCGCCCAAGCGCGCCTCCACGATCGGCAACTCTCTCGCTTCCGCTCCGCTCAACAAATCCACCGCTGGCGCCACAAACAACTCAAACGTCACCATCGTTGACACCGGATTCCCCGGCAAGCCGAAAACAAATTTCTCCCCGCACTTCCCAAACACCGCCGGCTTCCCGGGCCGTATCGCCACAGCATCAAAATAAAATTCCGTCCCCATCTCCCGCAAGACTTTCTCGACCAAGTCGTACTTCCCCATCGACACTCCGCCCGACAAAACCAGCAAATCTTCCTGCAACCCGCGCCGAATCTTCGACGATAAATCATCCTCGCGGTCCATCGCGTTCCCCAGCAAAACGGGTTCGCCTCCCGCCAGCCGTACCTGCGCCGCCAAAGACACGCTGTTGCTATTTCGAATCTGAAAGCGCCCTGGAATGCTATCCACCGGCACAATCTCATCCCCGGTGGAAAGAATCGCGACGCGTGGCTTCTGCGCGCATTTCAACTCCGCCGCTCCCACTTGTGCGGCCATTGCCAGCTCCGCATAACCCAGCCGCATCCCCGGCGTCAAAAGCGTCTGTCCCGCGCGCGCTTCGCTTCCCCGCGGCACAAAATTTTGTCCCGTCAGGGCGTCGCGTTCGAATCGCACCTCATCTCCATCCCGTTTCGTGTGCTCGATCATCACCACGGCGTCCGCAGCTGAAGGCACCGCCGCCCCCGTCATAATCTGCACGCAAGTCCCTGCCGACAATTCCTTCATGACGCGATCCCCAGCCTTAATTTCTCCCGTGCACTTCAGGGTCGCTCCCGCCTTGGCATCGGCCGCAAACACCGCGTATCCATCGCGCGTAGCCCGGTTAAACGGCGGATACTCGCGGTCCGTCTTCACCTCTTGGGCCAACACGTACCCCAGCGCATCCCCCACACGCACCTGTTCCGGAGCGCGCGGACCTTTCTTCTCTGTTAGTTGTTCGATGACTTTCTGGCGTGCTTGCTCGTAGCTCAGCATGAGGCAAACTCTCTAACTTTACGGGCGCAATCTCTTGTTCGTCGTCCTAAACTTCCTTTACCTCCTTAACCTCCTCTACTTCCTTTTCCCTACAACCACCGCGCCAACAAAGTCCCGGCCGGCACAATCGTCGCATCGCGCTCCGGCCCGGTAGAGATCATCCCGATCTCCACCTGCAAAAAATCCCCGATAAACCGCAAATAGTCCAAAGCCGCCTTAGGCAATTTCGCTCCATCCTTCACGCCATACGTCGTCTCGCACCACCCCGGCAAAGTCTTGTACTCCGGCACAACCTGCTCGTACTCTTCCGCCAAAGCCGGCATCTCCTTCAGTTTTTTCCCCTTGTAGGTATAACCGACGCAAACCTGAATCTCACGCTGCGTGTCAAACACATCCAGTTTCGTCACCACCAGCGAATCAATTCCATTGATCATCTTCGCGTACCGCAACACCATCAAATCCAGCCAGCCGCAACGCCGAGCCCGCCCTGTCACCGCCCCAAACTCTTTCCCCCGCTCGCGCACTTCCTGCGCCTCCAACTCTGGCATCTCCGTCGGAAAAGGCCCGCCGCCCACGCGTGTCGTATAAGCCTTAGAAATTCCCAAAACGTTTTTGATCTTGGTAGGCGGCACGCCCACACCAGTCGTCGCCCCCCCAGAAATGGCGCTCGAGGACGTCACAAACGGGTACGTCCCATGATCAATATCTAACATTGTCCCCTGCGCGCCCTCAAAAAGTACCGACTTCCCTTCGTCCAACGCCCGATTCACCAATTCCGCGGTATCGCAAATATATCCGCGAATCTTCTCGCCTAACTTCAACGTCGCTTCCACTTCATGCGAAAAATCAATGTCCGCTCCGTAAGCGCCCTTCGCGAGCCGGTTCTTCTCCGCGACAACCCGCGCGGCCTTCTTCCGGAACAACTCCGGCTCGAGCAAATCGCACATCCGCAAACCGCGCCGCGCCATCTTATCTTCATAAGCCGGGCCAATTCCCCGCGAGGTCGTCCCAATCTTGTCCGCCCCTCGCGCCCCTTCCGCCGCTTTATCCAACTCTCGGTGATACGGAAAAATCAAATGCGCTCGATTGCTAATGTGCAGGCGCCCTTTGACGTCGACCCCGGCCTTCGCCAGCGTTTCAATCTCTGCCACAAGCGCGGCCGGATCGACTACCACACCCGTTCCAATCACCGCCTGCTGCTTCGGCCGCAAAATGCCGCAAGGAATCAGCTGCAGCACATACCGGTCCTTCCCAATAATGACGGTATGCCCCGCATTATGCCCGCCAGCCACGCGCGCAATATAATCAAACGACCCCGCAAGGTAGTCCACCACCTTGCCCTTGCCTTCGTCGCCCCACTGCGCGCCCACTACCACCACCGATTTCATTCAGGCCCTCTCAAGTAGGACAGGCATTCCTGCCTGTCTCCTGCCCTCTATCTTCTATGCCGCCCACCAACCACACGTCATCGCCAAATCGCTCACTTCGGCTTTACTGCTTTGGAAAGCACCAAGTTACGGCAGATTGTTATCGTAAGCTTGCCTCGCCCCATACGCAAGCAACCAGGTTCTCGCATTTACCCAAGCCCGCGTCGCGCGCGATGGCGCCGTAACAACCTCTGTTCAATCGCCTCAGCCAGGAAGAAACCACTCATTCTCAATTTCGTAAGAATATCCGGGAAATCGCTCAAAAAACCCTTCGCGTCAGCACTTTCCAGCCAGCGGAACAGCAATTTCGCGAAATAGCTGAGGCCGTAGTTGCTCTTGCTCAATGGCGATGAGATGCCGCAATGGAGTAGTGTTGGAAACTGCAGGCATGCCTTGAGCTTACTATCGGTTACGTCGCTGGAACGCGGCTTCAACCGCCGCCGCGTCCAGATCTAAATCAGCGACAGTGAGGTCCGCCAAAGGCACTTGGTTACGCCCCAAAAAATCCTCCGCTTCGATCCGCGTCGACCCCAGCATCTGGGATATTTGAAAGAGCCCAATGATCTGCTTCCGAAAGCCGTCGATTGCCAGCGCCTCTAGCGCTCGGCGCGACAGATCACCACCCTCGGGGACGAGCTGCCTTGCGACTTCATCCGGAATGTTTAGTGTCACTTCCATACTCCGTAGTCTAGCACGCCAGAACTTACCCCTTTACACCCCTATTTTCCCAGTTCCGCATAGCGAAAACACGAAACTAGATGATCGTTCACCATCCCTGTCGCCTGCATAAACGCATAACAAATCGTCGACCCCACAAACCGAAACCCGCGCTTTTGCAAGTCCTTGCTCATCGCATCCGATTCCGGTGTCTTAGCAGGCAAACGCGAGTGTGTCTTCCAAGCATTCTGTTTCGGCTTGCCGCCCACAAATTGCCAAATGTATGCGTCAAACGACCCAAATTCCTTCTGCACCTTCAAGAACGCCTGCGCATTCGAAATCGTCGCCGCAATTTTCAAGCGGTTCCGGATAATCCCTGCATCCTTCAAAAGCTCGCGCACTTTCTTTTTGTCGTATCGCGCCACCTTCTCGACATCGAACCCGTCAAACACCTCGCGATACCGCGCCCGCTTCTTCAAAACGGTGTCCCAACTCAACCCCGCCTGCGCCCCCTCCAAAATCAAAAGCTCAAACAACGCGCGGTCATCATGCAGCGGCACACCCCATTCCTCATCGTGATAAGGAATATTCAACTCACTCGCCGCCCAATGACACCGCGTCACCGTCCTCTGAGTCCTCATCCCGCAATTCTAATCCACATTGCTTTCCATTCGTGAGCGTAGGAACTTGCCCTCCCGAGTATGGACACGGAAGATTGCTGATACTGTGGGCCCATGCCATCGCCGTGGAGGAGGTAGTTCACCGCAGAAGCGCAAAGGAAAAGTTTCCATTCGTGACAAATGGTAGCACTGCTGCAGGCGTGCCAACTATTTCAGGATGGAGTGAATGATAATCGTATTCCCGCCGAGCAGCACCGGATCGGACGCCAACTCGTCCGTCCAGCGATCCTTACGGCGCTTTTCAGGCGTCAGCTTCGCCAACAGCCGGATAAAGGCCACCAGCGGCCAGTACAGCCACTGATTGCCCTTTTTCCGATCCCTGTAAACACCTTGGATCGCAAATCCGTTTTTCTCCAGATAATACCGTAATTCATTGTAACCAATGGGGTTAGCATGGACCACGATCTCGTCCATTCCCGCGCAATCGTAATGAATCTTGGCCTTGGAGTGCTCCGAAAGCGGCTTGAAATGCGACGTGTATCCGAACAGCAACCACTTCAGCCGCTCCTCGATATTCATGATGTTCGGCACGCTGATAACCAGGTGCCCGCTCGGCTTGAGCAGCCTCCTGTATTCCCGAAACGCCTGCGGCGGCGAATCAATATGTTCCAATCCATCCAAGGAGGTGATGTAATCGAACGACCCCGAAGCATACGGAAGCGTCCCCGCCAGATCGCCGCGCTTAATCTCGACCCCATCCAGTCGGAACAACTCCGAGTACAAGTCGCAGCACCGCACGTCAAAACCTTCGGCAAGCAAATCCTGCGCGAGCGCGCCCTCTCCGGTAGGACAATCCAGAATGACTCCACGCGGCAGCGGTTTCAGAATCTTCAACACTGTTTCGTGCAGCCCCGGCCGCGATACGGCTATCGGCCCGCGGTCCCCTGCCAGCAGCGGCGGATGATCCGCCGGCTTCACGGTGCGTGTCGTCGTTGCCGCTGTTTCTGCTGTAGCCAATCCGTGCTCCTGAATGCGCTGCCCGCTCACAATGCCACAAAAAGCAAAGGGCATGCCGCACTTAACTGTACGACATGCCCCACCAGTCTTCCTATCTTTTTGCTGCCCGTTTCGCTCGCGGAATCACTCGGTGGTTCACGCGGGCGAATTACGCCAGATGCCGGTCGAGCGCCTTGGTAATCTGATCCTTGGGTACCGCCCCAACAATCTGTTCTACCATCTGCCCGTTCTTGAACACGAGCAGCGTCGGGATCCCTCGAATGTTGTAGCGCCCCGCGGAGTTCATCGCTTCATCGACGTTCAGCTTCATCACCTTCAGCTTGCCGGCGTAATCGTGCGCAATCTCGGCAACCGTCGGCGCCAGCATGTGGCAGGGGCGGCACCACTCCGCCCAGAAATCCACCATTACCGGCTGACTGTTACTGGCCGTCAGCACTTCCGCTTCAAAATTTCCGTCCGTCACTGCTTGGATATTGTCAGCCATGTTGTTTGTCCTCAACAGCTTGCCGTTAGGCCGCTGCTTGGTCTCCTTCATCAAACTAATTAGATGTTGTAACAGACCTTTGGTTTCGTCCCGCGTGCCCCGCTCCCCGAAGGGTCAGCGCCGCTTCGTACACTTTCGTGTACTCGGCGGCCGGGCCCTTCCAGGAAAAGTCCTTTGTCATTCCATTCAATTGGATGCGTCTCCAGATGCGCTCGTCGGTGCAATGATGCAAAGCTTGCCGAATCGCAAACATCATGGCCGTTCCGGAATACTCGGCGAACTTGAAACCCGTTCCCGTGCCGTGCTCAAGATCGAATGGCTCGACGGTGTCGTCCAATCCGCCTGTCGCTCGCACAATGGGCACCGTACCATACTTCAGGCTGTAGATCTGATTCAAGCCGCAAGGCTCGTAGCGCGACGGCATCAAGAACATATCCGCGCCAGCCTCGATTTTATGCGCAATTTCATTATCGTAGGCGATTTTCACGCCCACTCGTCCTGGAAAGGTATTCGCCATCGCTTGAAACAGTTCTTCGTATTTTCGTTCGCCGGACCCCAGCACGACCAGCGAGAGCTCTTCTTTCATCAACTCGAACGCTTTCTCCGCGATCAGATCGAAGCCCTTCTGATCCGCGAAGCGCGACACAATTCCGATGACTGGACGAGATGCATGTTCCTGCGAGATACCAAACAATTCCAGGAGCGCCTGCCTGCACACCTGCTTTCCGCTCATGTCTTTCGGGGAATATTTCATGGGGATGAGTTTGTCTTTGTCCGGACTCCACGCGGAATAATCGACGCCGTTCAGGATGCCGACCAGCCGGTCGGCGCGAGCTCGCACTGCGCCGTCCAGTCCGTAGCCAAACTCGGGCGTCTGAATTTCCTGCGCGTATCTTTTGCTTACGGTCGTAAGATAATCCGAATAGACCAGTCCGCCCTTCAGGAAATTCACGCTGCCATAAAATTCCAGCGCGCCAGGATTGTACAAAGGCAGCGGAAGGCCCGCGCGTTCGAGAGCGTCTTTAGGGAAAAGTCCGTGATAGCCCATGTTGTGGACCGTGAAGACTACGGGAATATCTTTCACTGTCGGATCGTCGCCGTACGAACTGCGCAACAACACCGGCACCAGCCCGGTCTGCCAGTCGTGGCAATGGATCACGTCCGCAGGCCAAACGTGCTTCACGATTTCAATGGCCGCGCGGCAGAACTCGCTGTAGCGCTCGGCATTGTCCGGATAGTCTCCCGCGGGGCCGCCATACAGACCGTCGCGGTCGAAATACGCCGGGTCATCGACAAAAAAATACCGAACTCCGGAAATCACCGTGTCATCCAAAACAGAGGGGAAGCGCAACCGATTGGCGAGCGGAATCGTGAGGCTCGGCATCACCACGGCGCTCGCTTTGGTTCCGCGGTAGCGCGGGAGCACGACGGCCACTTCGTGGCCCTGCGCCACCAAGGACTTTGGCAGCGCTTCGACGACGTCTGCAAGGCCGCCGGTCTTTGAAAACGGCAGTCCCTCCGATGCTACAAAAAGAATTCGCACTTTTTTCTCTTTACTCGATTCCCTGGGCGCTCTTCGCGACTTTCTCTTCTTCGGCGCATTCGCGGGACGGATCGCGTGGTGCACATTCATTTTACGCTACTGGACCAGATGCAAGCCGTCAAGACAGAACCGCTCGGCCAGAACTGCGCGGTGCTCTTCCTGCTACACTTTCGGCGCATGGCACCTCAACGACTTGGCCAACATTTTCTTTCGGATGCGGACTGGCGCGAACAAATCGCTCGCGCCATCGGCGTCTCGCCGCACTCGACTCTACGGTTACCGTCTGTAGATTCGGGGCCCGCCCAGGATGAATCTTATTGCTGGATAGAAGTCGGCGCCGGCCACGGCGAAATGACCGAGCACCTCGCTTCCACCGGCGCCGCTGTTTATGCGATTGAGTTGGACGCACTGCTGATCACGCGTCTCCAGCGCCTCGCGAAAAAATTCCCGAATCTCACGGTTGTTCCCGGCGATGTGCTTGAAACCGATCTCGCCGCCCTCGCTGCGAGCCGGCGCATCCGGCTGTGCGGCAATTTGCCTTACTACATCACCTCGCCGATTCTTCATCATTTTTTTACGTTCGCGGATCAAATCGATGAGATTCACATCGTGATTCAGGAACAGGTCGCTCTTCGTCTCACAGCGAAACCACAAACGAAGCAGTACGGCTACCTTTCTGTCGCCACCCAGCTCTACAGCCGCCCCGAATTTGTTCTTCGCATTCCGCGAAACGCATTTAGCCCGCCGCCAGAAGTTGGGTCGGCATTGGTAACGCTTCGTCTTCCCGGCGATCGGGCAAAGCTTGCGCTACGCGACGAGGCTGCTTTTCTGGAATTTGTGAAATCGTGTTTCTCACAGAAGCGAAAGACCCTGGTAAACAACCTGAGGTCACTGGCGAGCCCAGACGACGTTCGAGGAATCCTGGCCGGGCAAAATCTCCGCCCCGACGCGCGCGCCGAACAGCTCACCGTCGCTCAGTTCGCCGCGCTTTACGCTTCCTTGTCCGCCGCGTCCTAGGCTTTATCGCCGTCTTTCTTCTGCGCCGCGATCAACCGGTCCGGGTAATCGCTCATGATGCCATCCACACCGGCGGCCATGAGCAACCGGATGTGCGCGGGATGATTCACCGTCCAGCACACCACTTGCAAATCGCGTTTTCGCGCTTGCTCGATCATCGCCGGCGTCACCAGGTCGCTGCGCACCACAAGTTGCCGCGCGCCCACATCCAGAGCGGATTTCTGTGGATCGGCGAGCTGCCCGTCATACAGAACGCCGGTCATCAGCGTCGGTTCGATCTTGCGCAAGCTAGCCAGAATTCCGGGATCGAAGGAAATCACCATCACGCGCGCCACTTCTCCCGACTCTCGCAGCGCACCGATCAGCGCGTGCTCCCCGCCCCAGGAGCCGCTGGGTTTCAGCTCCAAGTAAAATACGATGTCATTCTTTTTGGAAAACTCCAGAATTTCTTCGAGAGTCGGAATGCGCTCGCCGGTGTATTCGCTTCCGAACCACGAACCCGCGTCGAGCCGTCGAAGCGCGGCGAGCGTTTGGTCGTGCACTTTGCCCTGGCCATTGGTCGTGCGATCCAGGGTGTCATCATGGATGGCCACGAACCGCGCGTCGCGAGAGAGCTGCAAATCCGTTTCGATAAACGTCGCACCCAGCGCAACCGCCTTCTTGAACGCGGCCAGTGTATTCTCGGGCGCATGTCCGGAGGCCCCGCGATGTCCGATGATGAACACTCCGATGCGCTCCTTTGAATAGCTTGCTTCTGCTAGCCGTTTATTCTTGCGAAAGGGATCTAAACGTTTGCCGCTTTGTCGTGCCGGGCCCTGGTAGAACTATCACCTTTTTGTATGCTAACATCCGCGAACCCTCAATAAGAGCGTACTTGTATCGCTTGCGCCTAGATTCTAACAATGAACAACCACATATCAGGTCATCTAAGGAGGAAAAGATGAGAAAGGAACTCCGTGCCGAATGTTTTTTCGGTGAAAAACAACCTACAGGTCGTGAGCGACGGGAAATAGTTCCCGAGGAGCGCGGCGGCTCCTAAGCCGCCCCCGCAGCACCACTCCTCATTAACTGCCTGGAAATGCGCCGTGCGGTTTCCTTTAAGGCCTCGACAATTTTCGGAAGATTTTCTTCATCGACTTGCGTCAGCGTGCCGCTGACACCGAGCGCGGCCGACACATTTCCCGTGGCGTCAAAAATCGGCGCTCCGAGACACCGCGCCCCAAGACTGTTTTCTTCGTCATCGACCGCGTAGCCTTGTTCACGCACGTGCTCGAGATCGGCGAGGAGGCGCGACACGGTGGTGATGGTTTTCGGAGTGCGTTTTTTCATTCCGTGCTGGCGCACGATGGCTTCCATCTCTTGTTTCGGCAGCCACGCGAGCAGCGATTTGCCCACACTTGTAGAATGCAAATACATTCTGCGGCCCACCCAGGTGTTCACTTTAAAAAAGCCGGGAGCTTCGACTTTTTCGATGTACACCGCTTCGCCCTGATCCAGGACGGCGAGGTGCGCCGTCAAGTGCACGCGTTCGACGAGCGATCGCATGAACGACAGGGCTACGTCCGCGATGTCCAAATTGGCTTGAGCATCTCCCCCAAGGCTCAGAATTTTCAGGCCTAGTTTGTAGCGGCCGGTTTCCGGGTCGCGGCGCAGATAGCCGCGGCGTTCGAGCGTGCGCAGAATATAGCTCGCGGAGCTTTTGGGGATGGCGAGCTTGCGGCTGATCTCGGAGTTGGTGAGGCCATCGCGGCGGTGAGCGACGTTTTCGAGAATGTTGAGGGCGCGTTCGACGGCGGTTGCGGGACTCGAATCGCTAGTTGCCATGGCGTATCCCCAGGATGACTCAGACTGGATCGATCCGTCCCAAGTATAGAATATATGTTCAGAATGTTGAACAAGGACTTGCTCGGGTTTAGGGAGCTTGATAGAAAAAGACACGATTGTGAACATATGTTCAGCCTATTGAACAACCGGGCTCGCGTGGGAAATTACTCATCCCGAGTGTGCAATTTCCTGTCATTTTCCACCAGTGCAGGTTCGCGGCGCATCCGCGATTCCTTGGATGCCCTCTATGTGATTGATCGCAGGGCGGTTACAAAACCGGTAAAGGTGAATATTGGCCTTCGAATTGCCCGTCTCTACGAGGCGGCCCATTCCCGTTCGAGTTCAAACTAGGGAGAATTGAGAAAACATGGCGACAGCAACCGCAAAACCGAATCCGGCGACCGCGCCACTGCCCTTTTCGAACCGAATCGTGGCTGTTAACGCCGCGCCAGAGGATTTCGACCTGGCGAGCGGCCTGCCGGCTGGATTTCTCGATTTTTTGGCACCACTGCATGCGGCGCTGACGCTGCGGCAGCGCGCACTGGTTGCGCGGCGCGAGCGCGCGCTCGCTGATGCACTTGCCGGCAAATTGCCGAACTACTTGCCGCCCTCCGTGGCCACCACAAATTCGTGGCGCATTGAGCTGCCCGCGTGGTGCGCGGACCAGCGAAACCAGATGACCGGCCCTGCCGATGAGGCTGAACTCGTCGTGAAGATGCTGAATTCCGGCGCGCCGGGCGTGATGCTGGATCTGGAAGACTCGAATGCGAATACCTGGGAACACACGATTTGCGGCATCGAGAACATTCTCGATGCCCTTGCAGGGCGGCTGACGTACTACGACCGGAAGCGCGAAAAGACAGTTGGCATTTCGCCGAGCAGCACGGTGATTTTCACGAGGCCGCGCGGTTTGCATATTCACCAAGCGAGAATACTCGAGGGCGAACTGTTGCCGGCATCTCTTTTCGACGTGGCGATGGTCGCGTATCAGGTGGATTTCAGCGCGCTGCGGCATCCGCTCTGTTTCTACATTCCGAAATCCGAGTCGGCCGATGAGGCACTGTGGTGGCGCGATCTATTCCAGATGATTGCGCGGGCGAAGGGGCTTCCTGCGAACGCGATCAAGTGCATGGCGCTGGTGGAATCGCATCCGCTCGCATATCAGATGGAAGAATTCGCGTGGAATCTTCGCGAGCACATTCTCGGACTGAATCTCGGACGCTGGGACTACATGGCCAGTTTGATTCACTTCAATCTAGAAAATCCGGAATGGGTATTGCCGGACCGCAACACAATTCCGCATAACGTAGCGTTCTTTCAAAACTTGCGGGAGTTGATGCCGGAGATTTGCCATAAGCACGGCATGCTGGCGATTGGCGGCATGACGGCACTTTTTCCAAGCCGTGAAGACGCGGAATTGAATGCGCGGGCGTTGAAAGTGCTCGCGGAAGACAAGAAGAACGAATCGAATTCTTTGATGGATGGCGCATGGACGGGGCATCCCGACCAGAACGCGATTGCCGTGGCGCAATTCCCAGAGCCCAATCAGTTTAGCGCACGCCCGAAGAACCACGACACGCACCTGAATCTGCGACCGCTTCCGACCGGCGTGGGCAGACGAACTCTTGCGGGAACTCGCGCGGCAATACGAACTGTGATTCGCTATCGCAATGGCGTTCTTAACGGAAAGGGCGCAAGTCTGCTCGACGGCTACATGGAGGACCTGGCCACCGACCGCATCTATCGGTTGATGATTGCGCAGCGTATGAATCATTCGAACAGCATGGAGGTTCTGGACGAAAGTGGCGCGCCTGTGCGGCACACACCGGAACTGATCAGCCGGCTTTTTGACGAAGAGCTCGAGCGGCTGCTCGGCGAGCCCGCAAATGCAAAGGATCCGAAAGCCGGGGCGTCACTCCGCGAGGCGCGCAATTTGAGCGAGGAAATGATCCGGCGACACGAATTCAATCCGGCCTAGAGATTTGGAAATTGCATCGACTGTCAGAGAGAACAAAGGATTTGGGCCCAAGAGTTTTTGCAAGGAGATCGAAATGTCATCGAACGGAACAAACGGGGCCAACGGAAATACAAAACATTCGCACGCGGATTGGACCACCAATCCCCGGTGGGCGGGCATCACGCGCCCGTATTCGTACGATGATGTGCTGCGTTTGCGGGGGACCATCCAGATCGAGTACACGCTGGCGCGGCTCGGCGCGGAGCGGTTGTGGAATTTGATGCACAGCGACGCGTATGTTCCATCGCTGGGAGCGATCACTGGCAACCAGGCGATCGAAATGGTGCAAGCCGGATTGAAAGCGATTTACGGATCGGGATGGCAAGTGGCGGCGGATGGCAACACAGCGGGCGACGTGTATCCCGATCAGAGTTTGTATCCGTGCGATTCCGCACCGAATCTTGTGAAGCGCATCAACCGCGCATTGATGCGAGCGGATCAAATCGAATCCGCCGAACGGAAAAAGAGCGGGACGTATTGGTTCGCGCCGATCGTAGCAGACGCGGAAGCTGGCTTTGGCGGTTCGCTAAATGCATATGAGCTGATGAAATCCATGATCGAAGCGGGCGCGGCCGGTGTTCACTTCGAGGACCAGCTCTCTTCCGCGAAAAAATGCGGGCATCTGGGCGGAAAAGTGGTCGTGCCCACGCGGGAGTTCATCGAGAAACTTACTGCGGCGAGGCTGGCGGCGGACGTTTGCGGCGTGCCCACCATTTTGATCGCGCGCACGGATGCGAACTCGGCGGGCTTGCTGTTATCCGACGCCGATCCGCGAGACCGCGAGTTTATCTATGGCGAGCGCACGCCAGAAGGGTTCTACCAGTTTCATGGCGGGATCGAAGCGGCGATTGCGCGCGGGCTTGCGTATGCGCCTTATGCCGACGTGCTGTGGTGCGAAACGTCCACGCCCGATCTTGGCGAAGCGAGGAAATTTGCCGACGCCATTCACGCCAAGTTTCCAGGGAAGCTGCTTGCGTACAACTGTTCGCCCTCGTTCAACTGGAAGAAGAAGCTGGACGATGTGACGATTGCGAATTTTCAGCAAGAACTCGGAAAAATGGGTTACAAATTCCAGTTCGTCACGCTGGCTGGGTTCCATTCGCTGAACATGTCGATGTTCCATCTGGCGCGCGGGTACGCGCAGGCGGGCATGACGGCGTATTCGAAGCTGCAGCAGGAAGAATTCGCCGCGCAAGAGCTAGGCTACCGCGCCGTGACGCACCAGCGATTCGTGGGCACAGGATATTTTGACGAAATTGCGCAAGCGGTTTCCGGTGGCGCTTCGTCGACGACGGCGTTGGCCGGTTCAACGGAAGCCGCCCAGTTTCAGGCTGCCGACCATGGGACAAAGACGCGCGAAGCCCTGGCTCTCGATTCACATGCTTAGAATTCGCGATTTGATTTCATTCCTGCCATAAAGTGCGCAGGGGCCAAAGTTGGCCCCTTTCGCATCTTCAGGTTTGGTGCGTATTCCGAAACGGCGAATCCGTCAGTTCGGGCTCGTTGTGGCTGCGCCCGACGTGGTGTTTGCGCTCGACGCCTGGCCGATTTCCAGATCGAATTTTTGACCAGTGAAGAAGAGCTGCGTTACCGATTGGGTGCCGTCTTTTTGCGCCGTGGCCGTGTAGCCGTCTTCTTGAAAGGCGGCGTTTACGGGAACGATTCGCGCGGGGACGCTAGCGACAGTCTCCTTGCCTTTGAGGATGTTTACCGTTACATCGGAGCCGGTCCCAGTCCATTCGACCTTGTAGTCGCCGGGCGGCAACTGCTTGCCCTCGACGGTGACGTTTTCGTAGAGATGGAGCGACTTTTTGTTGGAGTTTCCAGCAAACGCGCTGACGGATAAGAACAACGAACTGCCGACCAACAGAGTGAAGAGCTTCGTGACTTTCATGTACAACTCCCTTTTAGTTTCTCCATGCACTGGAGCGCTGTGAAGAGCGCTCCGGCCCGCGGAGGATTTCTATTTCTTCTTTCCTTTAGTTAGATGGTTCGCTGCCGCGCGCGGTTAGTTTGACGGATGCTGCAAATTTTGCTTTGAACGCAGAAAATAATTTCATGGACGAAAGCGGATAGCGCTAAGTACTGGAATTGCAATAAGTTGCCGCTGCGATGGAGAGAGCCATCGCTGCGAAGAAGAAGGTTGCTATGACAGCTTTATTTTCAGCGAGTGAAAACACAAATGCGATTGAAGAGAGAGTCGGTGCACAGGATTGGCTGGCCGCGGAAGAATCACTATCAGCGCGCGGGTACGCCGTGACTGCGCCACTTCTTACGGCGGAGGAATGCGCGGAACTTGTCGCGCTTTACAACGACGAGAAGCGATTTCGCAGCCACATCATCATGGAGCGGTATCGTTTTGGAATTGGCGATTACAAATATTTCGCCAATCCGTTGCCGCAGGTTGTTGCAGCCCTTCGGACTGCTTCTTATCCGCATCTGGCGGCCGTTGCAAATCGCTGGGCTGAGGCGCTTGACGAACGTGGCGCGCAAGCACGGTATCCGCTGGAGCACGGCGAGTTTCTGAAAGCCTGCCATAAAGCTGGCCAGAAAAAACCGACGCCGCTGATGCTCCACTACGAAGCGGGTGGATACAACTGTTTGCACCAGGACCTTTATGGAGAGGTGAGTTTTCCTTTGCAGATGGTGTTTTTGCTCGGACAGGAGGGGCGCGATTGGGAAGGCGGCGAGTTCATCCTGGTGGAGCAGCGGCCGCGGGCGCAATCGAAAGCGGAGGTGGCGCGCGGGAACCAAGGGCAGGCGATTATTTTCACTACGCGATACCGGCCTGTGAGAGGGGCTCGCGGCTACCATCGTGTCAATCTGCGGCACGGCGTTAGCCGCGTGCATCGCGGGGCGCGGTATACTTTGGGAATCATTTTCCACGACGCCAAATAGAAGAGGATGTTCAGGGGTCGGGACTGCTATCGCCGATGCATGAGCACAAGCACGGCACTGCACGGCTGGACGGGAACCTCAGCAACGGTATAATTTCGGCCATGCATATTCATCGCGCCTTTCACAAATTGCGTTTGCTGGGGACTCTTTGCGCGCTGCTGGCCGCGCCGGCCTTTACTCAAGATTCGAATTGGGAACGTGAACTCGCCGCTTGGCGCGAGCAGCATGTCAACGATCTGCTGAAGCCCTCGGGCTGGCTTTCGCTCACCGGCCTTGAATGGCTGCAGCCCGGCGACAATTCTTTCGGTACTGCGGCCGACAACAAAATTCGTCTTGTGGGGAACGGCGCGAGGCACATGGGGATTCTGCATCTGGAGGGCAACAGCGTGCAGCTTCTCCCGCCATCCGGGGGCTTTCCTCCAGATTTGCGAGTGGCCGATGCTCCGGCCAAGGAGCAGCTTCTGCCGGTGGAAGCGGACAAGGACAAAAATGCTCCTCATATCACCATCGGGACTCTGAACATGTATGTTATCCGGCGCGAAGACAGATATGCGCTGCGAGTGAAAGACTCAAAGTCGCCGACGCTCGCCGGATTTCATGGATTGAAATGGTACGAGCCAGATGCAAAATATCGGGTGCAGGCGAAATGGATTCCTTATCATCCGCCGAAGTCCATAACGCTGGCGACATTGGCAGGGACGACTTATACGCAGCCTGTGCCCGGCGCGGCGGAATTCGTTTTGGACGGCAAAACATACCGGCTGGATCCGGTTCTTGAAGATCCCGCCGCGACGCAGCTTTTTTTCATTCTTCGCGACACGACGAGCGCCACAACGACGTACAAGGCTTGCCGGTTTCTCTACACCGTTTTGCCCAGCCACGGCGTCGACAAGCCGGGTGAACTCTGGCTGGATTTGAATCGCCTCGAAAATCCGCCTTGCGCTTATACGCCATTTGCCACATGCCCGTTGCCGCCGCCGCAGAACCGGCTGCCGATCGCTCTGCCAGTCGGGGAGAAGCGGTACCACGAGTGAAAACTTTGGGCTTTTCGGGAGTCATCTGGAGTTGCAGGAAGAGGGCACGGCATGCCGTGCCCCTACCAATGAGATTCTAGTCCTCGGCTTCGTGTCTTAGCGGCGCATGCTTTCCGAATACGTCTGGCAAATCTAACCTCCAAGGTTGGAATTTGGCGGCAATCTATCGGACAATAAAACCTATACACGGGACATGAATCCACCAGACGCCAACTCATCGGCAAGAGAAGCAAACGAAGCAGCCGCCCGCGAGAAGCTCATCACGCTGCGCCTCGCGTTGCTCCGGCTTCACAAGACGCTGCTCGACATGGAACGGCGCGAATACGAACGAGCCAACGGCAAAGTCACCGTGGGAGAACTTTTCCGGCTGGTCATTGACCACCAGCAGTTCGGCTGGCTTCATAATATTTCCGAGTTTGTCGTGCGGCTCGACGAAACGTTAGCGGGTGAAAATCCCGTCACGCCCGAAGACGTTCGCACAGCCATTTCGCTCGCACGCAAAATGTTTGCCCCGTCGGAATCGGGCGACGCCTTTCAGAAAAAATACTTTGACGCCATTCAGCTGGACCCCGCGGTGGTGATTGACCATGCGGAACTCGCGCGGCTTTTTAACAACGAGCCGCCCGATGTAAGCTCGCAGTAGGCCGTGAAACGTTCTCCCTTCAAACTGCGCCGCCTCACTCGAAAAGAACTTCCCTGCGACACTCTGGAACTCGCGCGGTTTTTAATTGGCAAAGTAGTGGTCCACGACCTGGCTGAGGGACGGCTCAGCGGAAGGATCGTGGAAACGGAAGGCTACCCGCCGGGAGATCCCGCGGGACATCATTTTCGCGGCCCTACACCTCGCAACCGCTCGCTGTTTCTCCGCCACGGGCACGTGTACGTTTATTTCAATTACGGCATGCACTTTATGCTGAATATTTCGAGCGAGCGCGCGGGCGTTGGCGGCGGAGTGCTGATTCGCGCGCTGGAACCTCTTGAGGGAATCGAGCTGATGCAGCGGCATCGAAAGAGCATGGAGCTTCGCGACCTCACGCGCGGGCCGGGACGGCTTGCCGCGGCGTTACGTATCGATCGCCGTCTAGATGGACTTGATCTTTTTTCGCGGGGGCCGGTGTGGCTGGGTGTTCTGATGTCTTCCAAATCCAGCAGCCAGGGCAGCGGTGGAGAACCGGCTGTTGGCATCACCGTTCGCATCGGCATCACTCGCGCGGCCGACAAATTGTTCCGGTTCTACGAACGTGGGAGCCCCTTTGTGAGCGGCCCCAAGCGGCTGCTTCTTTCCTCAGGCGTAAAGAAGGCGGCGGCGCGTTGACGGCTCTTGAGTTTCAGGCCGTAGAATTCTGCGAGGGGGCGGAGATTTTGCGGATTGGGCCTGTCAATCGCCGCAGGCAAACTCGGCCAGGGAATTCATGGGCAGGAACTCTTCACGGCGGTTCGGCTTCGCGTGCTTGGGGGTGAGGGGGCCCGCCATTTCCGACGTTGACCGGCGCTTTTTCAGCCATATGCGGTCGCGCAGATCTTCGCGCAGCCTTCTGTGCGCCCGGAAGAGGCGCAAGCGCACGGCTACCGTCGAAATCCCGAGGCGCGCAGCTACTTCGTGGGTGGAATACTGCAGAACATCCCGCAAGAGGCAGATTTGGCGCAAGTCCGGCGCGAGGCGCGCAATGGCGCCGGCGATCAGTACACGCTGCTCGCGGCGTGCGTAGCGCTCTTCGGGATTGTCCGTCCGCGCGGGTAACCGGCTCCCGAAAGTATCCTCCGGCGCGATTCCGGGTTCTTCCAACGAGATGTACTTCCCTTCGCGACGCTGCCGAATCAAGTCGATGGAAGCATTCGTCGTAATGCGCGAGACCCAGGCGTGGAGGTCGTCCTTGCCATCGTCTTGTTGCCCAGCAAACTGGTTGAGGCGGGAAAACGCCTTCAGAAGGGCTTCCTGGCGGGCGTCTTCGGCATCGGCAGGGTTGCCGGTAAGGCGCAGAGCGCGCCGGTAGAGCCCCGGTCCATAGGGTAGGACCATTTCAGCAAATGCCTCGCCGTCACCCAACCGGGCGTCAGCCAGAGCCTTGCGCTTGGCGGCGCTGATGTTGTTTGCAATTCCTGCTTCGAACTTGTGGGCGTCCAGTGTGAGGGTCGCGGCGCTCATGATGGGACGCGAAGTCGCACCTCAAGAGCCACCTGGCGTCCTTACTATGGCATTGAAAATAAAGGGTTAATCAAAGCTGACAGCATATGGAAAGCATAAAGGACCGTCCGATTCTGGGACAAAGCGTCGCGTTTCCGGTCACTCAGGCGGCGATGTAGCGAACGCGAAACCCTGGCTCGTGTGAGCATCAGTGCGATTGCGGACCGCGGGTGAAGATAAGAACACTTCCTTGGCTGCGCATTCTGCTGCATACGCCGCACAGTCAAAAGCCTGAAGAGGGCCGGTTTAGCAGCTCCCGGCTTACGATTGACAGGTGAGTTTCTCGGAGGGGTGAGTTTCTCGGAGGCCCGAGGCTCGCTAAGGCCGCAGGTCTGAATCACTGCGGCGAGCGCGCTTTCGCTCCAGGGGCGAGATTCTCGTACACTTTGCCGCCCTTCATGATAAAAACCACGCGGCGTGCGGCGGTAGGGTCACGCAGAGGGTCGCCGTCCATGGCGATGATATCCGCATCCATACCTGGCGCGATCGCGCCTATTTTGTCTTTGAGGCCCAGAGATTCGGCGGAGATCGACGTTGCGGACATGATAGCGGCCATGGGCTCCTGTCCACCATCGCGCACGCGGACGATGAATTCTTCGTAGTTGCGCCCGTGGGCGCCAGCGACGGCATCCGTGCCGTAGACAATTTTCAGATCTTTGTGTTTCAGCGCTTTCTTGAAGGTGTCCAGGACGATGGCGATGCCCTTCTCCATGAAGGCGAAGCCTTGTTCGTTATAGTTGCCGATGCCGAGATATTTTTCTTTGTTTTCGAGATAGTTTTGCAGCACGAGGCCGATGTTGGGGTCATAGTAGGTGCCGCGCTGCGCCATGAGCGCGAAGACCTCGTCGGTAACGTAAGCGCCGTGTTCGATGGCTGTGCAGCCTGCGAGCGTTGCTGCTTTCGCCGATTCCGCAGAATGCGCATGAACGATTGTACGGAGGCCGAGCGACTTGGCTTCGCCGCACGCTGCTTGTAGCTGTTCGCCGGTCATCGTTTGCGTGCCGCCCTCGCGGATGCTTTTTGAGGCGAAGAGTTTGATGAAGTCGGCGCCCTGCTGTTTTCTTTCGCGAACGAGCTCGCGTAGTTTCTCGGGCGGGCCACTCTTCTCGTCGAGAGGTTCGAGCGACGTAAGCATGCGCGGGCCGGGGATAATTCCGCGAGCGATGGCTTCGCGTAAATCCCTGTCTTCGGGCGAGCCGGGGCTTTGGATGGTGGTGAAGCCCGCATTGAGAGTGGCAATGGCATTGTCCGCAGCGTGGAGCATCGCGCGGACTGGAGGCTCGTCTTTTCCGGCCAGGCGGCCGTTATCGAAATGCCAGAAAATATGCGCATGCGTGTCGATCCAGCCGGGCGTGACGGTCAAGCTCGTGAGATCGTAGGTGATCGCGCCGCTGGGGACGTCGCCGCCGATGCGCGCGATCTTTCCGCCCTCGACGACAATGATGGTGTTGCGCAAGATTTGGCCCTTGCCATCGAGTGCAGTCGCAGTTCTCAGAACGATCGAGCGATCCTGGCCTGCAACAGGTCTCATCGCAAGCAGCGTTATGGTGGACGCCAGGGCAAGCACAAATCTCAAAATTCTCGGCATCTCGGCTTCCTTTCGGCGGACATCTTACATCTTGAACGCAGAAATGTGTCAGCGCGGGCTTTGTTCCTCGAGCGTCGGAGACGCTTCGGGTTGAGAAAATGTCTTAGCAAGATTCCTGGTTCAGCTTGAACCCACTCAGTGTTCTTTGAGGGGATGCACATGGGCGGTGAGCCATCCTCGGATCTGGCTTATTCGAAATTCTCTCTTGGTGATGGATTCGGTGATGAATTTGTGAGCCGCGATCGTTTCTAGCTCGAGATAGAAACCGTTGATCCGGAGAAAAGTATCGGTCGCGGCAAGACTGATTCTTTTGTTGCCATCGGGGAAAGCATGATTGTTCGCAAGCGACTCCATCAGAGCCGCGGCTTCGTGGACGAGGTCGTCGTAATAGCCGTTCTGGGGGCGGAAAATCGCAGCTTCGAGCAGACCCTGGTCCCGAAGTCCGTGGATGCCGCCAAATTCATCGATGAGCTGCCGGTGCATTTCGATGGCTTCGGCCACCGTCAGATAGATGTAGCGAGGCGAGAGATTCTCTTCCGCGGCCATGGAACCTACTTGGCCAACAGATGATGAAGCTTGCGATTTTTATCGGTCGAACGGCGGAAATGGCTCATGACTTCGGGACGCACGGTACCCTGAGATGGGACCACGAAGCGGATGTAGTGCTCCAGGGCCTTCTCAAGAAGAAAACGGCGGGACTGGCCATTCTCCTTGGCTAGCGCCGAAAGCTGCTTATAGAGGCGTGCGTCCATTTCCAGGCCGATTTTCTTGGTAAGCGTCTTGGGCATCGGAATTTCCTTCCAAGAGAACATTTTGCGCGCCGAATCCGCGTAAGTCCAGAGAATTCTAGAATAGTCTACCACTCTCTGGAGGCTGGTTTATTGCTTATCCCATATGCGGGAGTTTGCCGGTCAGGGGGAGCCATCATTTGCTTGCCGGGGTGAGGACGATGCTGCGGAAGAGCACGTGGCCTTTTTCGGTGCCTTGGAGGTAGATGGGGCCGGGCAGTTCTTCATGGCTATCGAGGGCACCTCCAGTAATGCCGGGGATTTCTTTATTGTCAATGATGGTCTTCCCGTTTTGGACGACGGTGACCATGCGGCCGATGAGCGTGATGTCGTAGGTCTGCCATTCGCCGGGCTTGCGCGGAAGTTCCGGAGCAGGCGCGAGGAAGCCGTAGACGCCGCCGGTGTGGTGGCTCGGTGGCTCGGCGATGGAATCGGTCTCGATCTGGACTTCGTAGCGGCCACGCAAATAGACGCCGCTATTGGATTCCGGGCCGCAGTTGAACTCGACGTGCAGCTTGAAATCTTCAAATTTGGAATTGTCGATCAGTTCGGGGCCGTTGCCAGGCGTGATTAGCGTGCCGTTTTCGACTTTCCATGCCGGTGATGCGCCGGGTTTGTCTTCGTGCCAACCCGTTAAATCCTTTCCGTTGAAGAGCGGAATCCCAGGCGACCAGCTTGGAGGGCTTGTTCTTTTGAGGGACGGTACTCTGCGGCCCGTCCATTGCCACGTTTTGCCGTCGGGTCCGTTGGTAGTGCCTGAAAGAACGTTGCCCGTGAGCGTCCCTTCAAAGACCATATCGTCCTTGCTGTCTTCCTCTTCCTTGGGAGAGACGAACTTCAGGTGGCCATTCGACAGCTCCGCACTTGGGAGCGGGCGGGCGTTCCCCCAACGGCCGACCATTTCGGCTTTGAGTTGTCCATTTTCAAGACGCAGTTCCAGCCAGGATGGATATTCGCGGTCCGGCGCTTTGAGGGTCAGATCCCATCGCCCAAGGAAAGGTTTGGCGGCGTCCGATGAAGAACTGCCTGTGGATTTTCCGCTCTGAGAATCCGCAGCAACGGCCCACAAAATGACTGCAA
>Ga0307478_10000884_pt1 | contig 28299 bp, 23 predicted proteins | sample atmos_gasesECM4C_2_FD_203713 | JGI IMG/M metagenome (GOLD analysis project Ga0307478, IMG submission 203713) | Hardwood forest soil microbial communities from Morgan-Monroe State Forest, Indiana, United States - atmos_gasesECM4C_05 | ecosystem: Environmental > Terrestrial > Soil > Temperate...
CCTGTTTTAGCTGGTAAATTATACTGCCAGCTTTAAATTCGGCTATATGCTGGGAACTGTTTCATCTAATAAATTTAAATGACACACAATCAGCAGGAAACTTATTAGATTTTAATTTTTTTTTAAGGATCCTCAGAGACTACACGCCGTAATTAATCTGTTGTAATATTTTACCTATTACTCAAGTAAATAATCTAAAATATAAAGATTTATCTAATTTAAAATTTAATTCTTATTTAACTGGTTTAATAGAAGGAAATGGTTCAATTATAACACCTAAAACAGAAAGATCAGTTAAAGGTAAAATTAATTATCCTTCTATTCAAATTATTTTTCATTTGAAAGATTACTCTTTAGCTTCAATGATTCAAAAATAAATAAAAAATGGATCTTTATTTAGAAAAAAAGGAATAAATGCTTATGTTCTAACTATAAATAATTATAATGGATTAATATTATTAATTTCAATGATTAATGGTAACATGATAATTCCTAAAATTTTTAGTTTATATAATTTAATTGATTGATTAAATTTTAAATTTAAAGAAATTCATATTCCTAAAAAACCTTTAAATGATAGTCCTTTAGATTCTAATAAATGACTATCGGGTTTTATAGAAGCTGATGGTCATTTTTCTGTAAGAATTATAATTACTTCTAAATCTACAAAAGTAGAATGTAAATTTGAATTAAATCAAAGACAAATTGATCATAAAGGTAAGAATAATTTAAATTTTTTTATAATTATTGCTAAATTTTTACTTTCTTCGGTTAAAGCTATTAGAGTAAATAATTCTAATTCTAGATATAGAGTTAGAACTTCTAGCTTAAATGGAAATTTAATTTTAGAAAATTATTTAAATACATTTCCATTGTTTGGAAGTAAATATTTAAATTATAAAGATTGAATTAAAGTTCTAAAAAAAATTTAAATTAGGTCAACTTAAAAATAAATCAAATATTGAAGAAATTCTTTTAATTAAATCTTGTATGAATGATGTTAGAACTGTTTTTACTTGAGATCATTTAAATTAAATAAATTTTACAACTTAGATTAATAAGATATAGTCCCAACATACATGTGAATGTATGAGTATTTACCTTAAATATAAATACTTACATCAGAAATTAAATAAGAAAAAACAAAAAACAAATAATAAATAATAAATATAAGAAAATAAGATTTTAATTAAATTACCCCATTTATAAAAATTTTTAAACAAGACAATATTAGAATAATTTAAAATTTAATTAATAAGTTCTCTTAGTTCAATGATAGAATTACATTATTAATTAAAATATTATTAAATTATAAATATAAAAGTGTACTATAGTGATATAGTACAGTTAAGTTTAGAAATATAAAAGTATATCTATAAAAATATAGTATACTTAAGATTTTAATATTTAAATAAAATTATAATTATTTATTTAAATATATGAAATAATTGAAAAAGGTGAATTTTAGAATACTTTAGATATATAAATTTTATAAATCATAAAGTGAAATATTAATAAATTGTCAATTACATTAATATTTAAAATTAATTTTAATATTTTAATATGAAAACTAAGAGAGAATAAAATTAAAAATATAAAAAAATAATGACATTACTTATAAAAGTATTAAATAATAATTTAGATAACGATTTAGTATTCTACGGTCTATTAATAGGAGTTGTAGGAGGAATAGGATATTCACTTGCAAGTAAGATTTTTAGCAAATCTTATTTTGAAAAAGGTGTACAAACTGATGCTGAAAAAAATTTATCAGATAGCCCTAATCAAATTATTCCAGATAATATGACGTCAATAGATACTCTATCACCTGTATCTTCTACAGATACATCATCATTAATTCCAAAGACTTCAGAAGTAGGAATTCAAACTATAGCTGGAGGTGAAGATTTAACCCCAGTAAATCTAGAAGTTATACCTACTCAAGATATTGTAGGAAGAGTTGTAGATCCCTCTAATGCAGAATATATTGCTGCTAAAGTTGAGCAATTAAATGCTTTAGATCCCTTCTTAGCTACACCTTGAACTCCTGAAAGAGTTCTTGAAATGATAGATACTTTAGGAATAGTTAATAATTTATTTAATTAAATCATTTAATTAAATTATTTTTTATAAATTTTACCCCCTTTTTAATAAACAATTTTAATAAAAGAGTAAACATAATAATAAGTGTAAAATTTATCATCTGTTTATTATGTTTACGTTTTCTTAATTTTTTTGTTTTTATTATTTTTCTTTCTTATTTGTCTGATTAATTTTATTTAAGTTATAAAATATTTATTATATTAAATTAAATTAAAATAAAATAAAAATAAAATAAAATAATTTAATGGAATTAAATTAATTAATTTAATTTAATTTATACAAATTTCGAGTTAAATATTTATGAGACTGCTGTAATTAACAAGACAGTTCTTGGAGAATATTTAGTAAGTCAAGATTAAAAAGGGTATAACTATGTTATTAACAGATAGAAATTTTAATACTAGTTTTTATGATCCAGCTGGAGGTGGAGATCCTATATTATTCCAACATCTATTTTGATTTTTTGGACATCCGGAAGTTTATATTTTAATTATACCTGGATTTGGTATAGTTAGTCAAATAATTTCTACATTTTCAGGTAAACCTATTTTTGGTTATTTAGGTATGGTGTATGCTATGTTTTCAATAGGAATATTAGGATTTTTAGTATGATCTCATCATATGTTTAGTGTAGGTTTAGATGTAGATACTCTTGTGTCTAAAGTAATGGTAACATTACTTATAAGTATAGGGCTGTATGCTGGAAAATTCGATTATTTTCTTGGTCCACTCAGTTATAATACTGTTAGGAAAAATCCAAATTGAAAACGAACAATCAGCAGGTAATTCTGATATTTCTGATAAAATCAATAATTTAATTCAAGGAAATGATCACATTTCTGATCATTTAATAAAAAATAATAAACCTAGAACTGATGAAGAATTCGGTTATTATTTAGCTGGTTTAATAGAAGGTGATGGTAACTTCGGTGACCATAGATTTGAAATTGCTTTTAACAAAGAAGATATTTTTTTAGCTTATTATATTAAAAAACGAATAGGCTATGGTTCAGTTTTAAATTTAAAAAATAAAAATTCTGTAAGATATGTTTTAAGACATTCTGAAGGATTAAAAAGAGTTTTAAATTTAGTGAACGGCAAATTTTTAACTTATAAAAATATTAATCAAATATTAACTCATAAATTTGACTCTAAATTTGATTTAACTATCTTACCACCAGCTAATTTTAACTTAAATTCAAATCATTGATTAGCAGGTTTTTCTGATGCAGATAGTTCATTTGTAATCACTCTAATGAATAGTAAATCTCATGTGATAGGTTTAAATTTAAGATTAGAATTTAAAATAAAACAAAACACAAGTGAATTATTAGAATTAATTAAAAACACTTTTCATGGAAATATTTATTATTTAGAATCTGAACAAATATTTTATTATAATTCAATTAATTTTAAATCAGCTAAATTTATCGTTGATTACTTTGATAATTTTAATTTAAATTCTTCTAAATACATTAATTATTTAAAATGAAGAAAAGTTTATAGAATTATTCAAAGAAAAGAACATTTAACAAAAAAAGGAATTGAAAAAATTAGAAAGATACAGAAGAACCTCAGAGACTAACACGCCCTACTCCAATTTATAATGGATAAAATGAAAATAAAATATTTTATTTTCATTTTATCAGTAGGATTAAACATTTCCTAATCATTTAAATTGGATGAAGATATAGTCCAAACGTTTTTTTTTGACAAGAGCTTATTTCACTGCTGCTACAATGGTAATTGCTGTTCCTACAGGTATTAAAATATTTTCTTGAATTGCTACTTTATATGGTGGTAGTTTAAGATTAACAACACCTTTAATATTTACATTAGGATTTTTAGCTTTATTCACAATAGGAGGAGTAACAGGAGTAGTTTTAGCTAATGCTTCTTTAGATTTAGCATTACATGATACTTATTATGTAGTAGCTCACTTCCATTATGTTTTATCAATGGGAGCTGTTTTTGCAATTTTTGCAGGGTTTTATTTCTGAGCACCTAAAATTATAGGAAAATCATATAATGAATTATTAGGAAAAATTCATTTTTGAACTTTATTTGTGGGGGTTAATACAACTTTCTTTCCTCAACATTTTTTAGGTTTAGCGGGTATGCCTAGAAGAATTCCAGATTATCCTGATGCCTTTAGTGGTTGAAATCAAATTTCAAGTTTTGGATCATTAATTTCAATTATGGCAACAGTATTATTTGGTTATATAATTTATGATATATTTGCTAATGGAAGTCCAGTTAATACTAATCCTTGAAATATACCTTCTTATTTTACATCTACAGAACAATTTAAAAATGAAACAGAAACAGCTTCAACATTAGAATGAACTTTACAAAGTCCTATACCATTCCATGCTTTCAAAATGTTACCTGTGCAATCTTAAATGGATAATTAAATTTATATTAAATATAATTTAATTAGTTTAAAACTTATTGTTTAAAATTTAAATAAAAAAAGTTAATTTAATAATATTACCCCCTTAAATTAAAATTATAATAATAAGATAAAGAATCAATAAAAGGAATAATAAATAAATTAAAGACTGTAGCATAATTGGTAATGCAGTTCACTCATAATGGATATTATAAGGGTTCAATTCCCTTCAGTCTTATCTATTATGTTTAGGGTACTTGGTCGAGTCTGGATTAAGGCGCTCGTTTTGAAAACGAGTACTTGAATAAAGTCGTGAGTTCGAATCTCACAGTGTCCGTTTATTAAATTATTTAAATTTTCTTCATGGAACAATATATATTAAAAAGAAGATAATAAATTTAACTTCAATAAATATATTATAATTTTTGTTTTAAACAAAACTAATTTTCCTTTATTAATTATTAATTTATTTTTGTTTTGTTTTTTAATAGTTAAAATAAATAAAAATCTAAATCAAAAAGATAAATAAAATATTGTATTTAATAATTTAATAGACATTCTAGTAATTCTTTTTGGAAAGAATTAAATACAATGCTTAGTTTATTATTATTACTACCTATAATAGGTAGTTTATTATTATTAACAATACCAGAAAATACCATAGAAAATAAAATAAGAATGAAAAGAATAACTTTAATAATTATGTTAATAAATTTCATAATATCAATATATATATGATTAGAATTTGATTCAAGTACTAGTCAATATCAATTTGTATATGAATTTATAGATTTAAGTTATTGCCATTTAAATATAGGTATAGATGGAATATCATTATATTTTGTATTATTAACAACTTTTATAAGTCCTATAGCTATATTATCTAATTATAATAATATAAATAATAATTTAAAATATTTTTTAATATCTTTTTTATTATTAGAAACATTACAAATAGGAGTATTTGTAGTATTAGATTTAATTTTATTTTATATATTTTTTGAAAGTGTTTTACCTATTTTATTTTTAATAATAATAGTATATGGTTCAGGTGAAGCTAGAATAAGATCAGCTTTATTATTATTTTTATATACTTTAGCAGGATCTTTATTTATGTTATTAGCTATACTTCAAATATATAGTTATGTTGGTTCAACTGATTTTCAAATAATATCTTTATCAGAAATTAATTTAAATAATCAAAAGATATTATGATTAGGGTTCTTTATAGCTTTTGCAGTAAAAACTCCATTATGACCTTTAACAGGATGATTATATAGAGCTCATGCTGATAGTCCTTTAGCTGGTTCTATTTTATTAGCTGCTACAATATTAAAATTTGCTACTTATGGTTATTTACGAGTGTTAATTAATTTTTTACCTGATGCTACTAATTATTTTTCTCCATTAGTTCAAACTATTGCAATAATAACTTTAATGTATGCTTCATTAGCTACAATAATACAACAAGATACTAAAGCTTTAATTGCTTATTCAAGTATTGCACATATGAGTATAGTTATATTAGGTTTATTTTCTAATACAATTCAAGGTATTGAAGGTGCAATTTTATTAGCTTTAGCTCATGGATTTGTTTCCCCTGCTTTATTTATTTGTGTTGGAGGTGTAATTTATGATAGAACAGGTACTAGAATTATTCATTATGTAAGAGGATTAGTTACTTATATGCCTGTATTTACTATTTTATTTTTCATTTTTACATTAAGTAATACTGGTATACCATTAACTTTAAATTTCTTAGGAGAACAATTATCTTTAATTGGAATATGAGAAAGAAGTCCTTTAATAGCAGCTTTAGGTGCAACTGGTATAGTATTATCTGCTATTTATTCTATTTATTTATATAATAGAATTTCTTATGGTATTTATTCTCCTCATTTAAAACCAATTAAAGATGTTTCTAGAAGAGAATTTAATCTATTAATATCTTTATTATTACCTACTTTGTTATTAGGTATTTTCCCTAATGTTATTTTAGATAATTTACATTTTCCTATTTCTTCTTTACTTTATAATATTTAAATAAAATTATATTTTTATTTTAGATTTTAAGTTAATTTAATAATATTACCCCCCTTTTTTTACATAAACATAATTTAATTAAAACCCACAAAAGAAATCTTAATTAATAAAAGAGCATAGTATTAGCGGTTAGTATAATGATCTTCAAAATCATTGGCAGGTGTTCGAATCACCTTGCTCTTGTTAAATTTATATTTAAGGGATCTTAGCTTAATTGGTAGAGTTTCTAATTGTCATTTAGAAGGGTCCCAGTTCGAATCTGGAAGATCTCGTTTATATTTTAATTTCAAAACAAATTGACATAATAATTTATATAATCTTGAATTAATCAAGAAAATTATAAAATTTATAAAATTTTTATTAAACTAATAATTTAATTAAGTTTGTATTAATTTATACTAATAATAAATTAGTTTAATTTAACCAAATATAAGTTATTTGAATAATTGTCTTCGGTATTAAAATTATTAATTAAAAAAAAAAATAATTTTAATACTAATTTTAGATACAAACATAAGTTAATTTAAATGAAAATTAATAATATAAATAAATTAAATTATATTAATCAAATGTTAATTAGTATAAATCATACTAATTTTAGTTTAATTTTAATAATTTGTTATTTAATAATATCAAATTATTATATAAATATATTAATAATTTTAATAACTTTTTTATTATTAAACATTATATTAAAAAATAATAAATATATTAATTCAAATACATCTATAATAAAAATTATATTAATAAGTATTTTTATATATTATTTAATTTATATTTATTTAATATTTAATGTAATTTATATGGAAAGTACAGAATATTTAATTTTATATAACAATATTTATATAAAAGGTTTAAATTCCTTAGTTGAAAATTCAGGAGAATTAATAGCTTATGCTGTAGGAGTAAAATTATCTAGTATTTATTTAAAAATTTCACCTATTGAACCTACATTTTATTTTCATTTTGGTTTAGGTGTAGGACCTAAATTAGATTTAACAGTTCATCAAGAATCATATACTTCACTTATAGATTCTAATTATAAAAATTATGTATTATTAACTGTTGAAAAAGTAGAAGATCATATTATTTTTCTTAAAGATATGGTACCTTTCCATCATAAACATTATAAAACATCTAAAATGACAAATATGGAAAATAATACTACAGTTATTAGTGGGGATGCTCCAACTAATATTAATGTGGTTAATATTCATTGTTCTTTAGAATCTGAACAATTATTTATTAATTTTTGTAATAATTTTGAAAATTTAATTTTTAATATTTCATATATATTTTATATTATTTTTATCAGTATTTATTTTATTTTTTTTATGTTTAAATTTATTAATTTTATTAAATTTATTTTATTTATTAAAAGAATATAACAATATATATTTATACTTTATATTTCTTTATTAAATTATTATTTTTTTAATTTAAACATAAATGGTTTAAGAAAAACTTATTAATTATAATGTAAGTTTTCTTTTGTATTTTCATTTTTAAATTTTACCCCCTTTAAATTAATTCTTTTATAAATATATCAACAATTATATCAAGTTTAATTTTAATTGAATTAATGTTCCATGATTTAAATTTAAAATAAATAAACTAATATTAATTAATATAAAAATTATTTAAAGTAAAAAACAAAAAAACAAAAATATAATAATATATAAAATTAATATAATTATTAAAAAAAAAAATAATACCACAAGTATAGTTAAGTTGGTATAACCTCTACCTTCCAAGTAGATGTCATCAGTTCGAATCTGATTACTTGTATATATTTCTAATAATTTAAATTAAAATATGATAAAAATAAAATAAATGAATTAATTAACAGTAGTTCATAATCCAACAAAATCAGCTAATTGTTGAGATTTCTCCACATAATCATAAAATTGAGGGGAATTATTTACTACATTAATTAATAAATTTGGGTCAGTTAGAAAGGAAAACGAGAAATGTTAATAAGTTATTTGAGTTTTCCAATTTTATATTTATTTAAAAAATGAATAATTCTATTTTTTAGCACCCTTAAAAAATAATCTAATGTAACTAAAAATTTATTTTTATTGGTAGATAAATGAATAAAATATAAGGATATACAACTATAAATATAATATATTTTAGACACTATTGCAAACTAATATAAAAAAAATGTTAGCAGCCGCAAAATATATAGGTGCAGGTTTAGCTTGCTCAGGTTTAATAGGAGCTGGAGCAGGAATTGGTTTAATTTTCTCTTCATTAATTGCTTCAACAGCTAGAAATCCTCAAATAAGAGGTCAATTATTCAGTTTTGCAATCTTAGGATTCGCTTTAGCCGAAGCTACAGGGTTATTCTCTTTAATGATTGCTTTCTTATTATTATATTCATAATATTTTATTTTATTTTGAATATTAATTAAGATTGAATTAATTTAATTAAATTAATTCTATTATTTACTTTTTAATTAAGTAAATAATTCTTTATTATTATCCCCTTTAAATTAAAATTGTATATTAAAAAAATATATTAATATATTAAAAGATATAATTATTTATTATATAAATTCAATACAAATATATATAAAATTATATTAATTAATCTTTATTAGAAATTAATATAAAAATTATTTAAAGTAAAAAAACAAAAAAACAAAAATAATAATTCTTTATTTTGAATATTATTAAAAAATAATTTATACATATCCAAATAATTATATCTTTAAAATTTAATAATACATTATTCTTCTGAATAGATTTATAATTAATAAATCCCTAAATTAAATTAAATTTAATTTAGTTTTATTTGTCACATTTGCCTATAATTATATGATATATTTTTTAATGAATAACATTGAAAATTTAAATATAAAATTAAATGTAAATAATAATTTACCTAATTTAAAAAATTTTATAAATAAAGAAAAAATGGATTCTTCAATACAAAACATGTTAAAGAAAAAAGAATTAAAAAATAAAAATTTTTTAAGTAGTAAAAACTTTACTAAAACTACACAATTAATTATTAAATTAAGTGAGAATATAAATAATACTAATAAATCTTTATTAAATTTATTAAATAAAAATGAATATAATTTAAATATCTTTAATTCAGAAAATTTAAAATATTTAAATAAAGAATTATCAAACAAAAAATTAAAAAAATCAAAATTAATCTTTATGAATGCACAACAATATATGAGATTAATTAGTCCATTTGATTTTAAATTAGCAAATATTAGTAATCATATTTATACATTTACTAATAAATCTTATAAACAAATTAATAAAAATTTACATAATTTATATATAATATGTAAAGCAGCCTTTATTAATATGTCCAGTATAATAAGTAAACCTATAATTTCAATTAATTCTAATCTAATAAAAATTACATTATTTTATTATTGAAAACCTTTAAGAAAAAAATATTTTAAAAGTAGTGTATATTCTAAATTTTTAATTTTACATTATTATAAATTAGAAAATTTAGTTAAATTATTAAGTAAATTATTTAATAAATCTGTAGAATTAGAATTAATTAGAATATATTCTCCACAAAATGAAACTAATATATTAGCGAATCTTATTGGTATATTAAGTAATTTTATTAAATTTAGAAAAATTCATATGAAATTATTTAAAGTAAGTAAAACTAAAAGATTTAAAAAAAGATTTAGTAATAATAAAATACCTTCTTTTTTATCAGGTATTTATTTAAAATTAGCAGGTAGAGTTTTAACACAAAAAATTCAAAGAAGAGTTAAATCTAAAAGAATCCAAAAAGGTAGTTTAGCTAGAGCTAATACTAATTTAATTAATACTAATATATTTGTTAATAAAAATAAAAGAGGTGTTTTTAGTATTACTATTAAAACTGGACACATTATTAACAATTAATTAATCTAAATTGAGAAAATTTTCTTTTTTAATTTAATTTAATTTAAATTAATTTAATTAAAAATATTTCTTTAAATTTAAGATGAAATATAATTTAATAAATAGATATAAAAGAGATTAAAGTAAAAAATAACTTTAATCAAAATTATATTCTAAGTAACTAATAATGTCTATATTTTAAGATATTATAAAAAAATTATTAGTTTATACAACATTTAATATAAGATTAAATTAAATAATAACACTTTAGTATTATGAAAACAACACAAAAATATAATGAATAAAATAAATAGAAATCAATTTCAATCTTTTCCTTATCATTTAGTAGAACCATCACCATGACCTATTTTAGTTAGTTTTTCATTATTAAGTTTAACTTTAGGAGCAGTTATGTATATGCAAGGTTTTACTCATGGAGGACAATTAATAAGTTTAGGTTTTACTTTAACAGTATTTGGTATGATACTTTGATTTAGAGATATTATCACAGAAGGTACATATTTAGGACATCATACCATTCAAGTTCAAAAAGGTTTAACAATAGGAGTAGTATTATTTATTATTAGTGAAGTATTTGCCTTTTTAAGTGTATTTTGAGCTTTCTTCCATTCTAGTTTATCTCCTACTATAGAGATAGGAGGAGTATGACCTCCTCAAGGTATAACACCTTTAGATCCTTTTGCAATACCATTATTAAATACTATTTTATTATTATCATCTGGTGCATTTGTAACTTATGGTCATCATGCTTTAATACAAGGAAATAGAAGAGGAGCTATCTTAGGTACATTATTAACAATAATTTTTGCTATAATATTTACTGCTTTACAATATTATGAATATTCTGAATCTAGTTTTACAATGAGTGATTCCGTATATGGAACTGTATTTTATGCTTCTACTGGTTTACATGGATTACATGTAATTATTGGTACATTATTTATTTTAGTAGGTTTTATTAGAATAATTAATTATCATTTAACTGATACACATCATCAAGGACATGAAGCTGCAATTCTATATTGACATTTTGTAGATGTAGTTTGATTATTTTTATTTATAGCTGTTTATTACTGAGGTGGTAATTAAATTATAAATAATATTTAAATAAATTTTAAATTAAACTATTAATTCTCATATTTTTAAATATATTAACCCCTTTCTATTAAAAATATTTAATTTTACCTAAATTAAATAAAACCCGCTAAACAAAAATATAAGTTTATTTTGTAATTAGCAAGTAATATTTATCTCATAAATAAATATTAGACATTTAATACCAGTCCCTAAGGGTTTATACAATAATAATACAATGAATTTATCATTATTTTTATTTTTAATAGGAATTTTAGGTTTTATATTAAACCGAAAAAACATAATATTAATGATTATTGCTATAGAAATAATGTTATTAGCAGTAACTATGTTATTATTATTATCCAGTTTTAGTTTTGATGATGGAATAGGACAAATATTTAGTATATTTATAATTTCATTAGCAGGAGCTGAATCAGTAATAGGTTTAAGTATTATTGTTGCAGTTTATAGAATTAAAGGAAACATATTAATAAGACAAGAAACTTAATGTATTTAACAATTTTAATTTTACCTTTATTAGGTTCATTTGTTTCAGGATTTTTAGGTAGAAAAATTGGAGTAACAGGATCTCATATAATAACTTGTACTTGTTTAATTTTATCTAGTTTATTAGCAACTATTGCTTTTTATGAAGTAGGATTAAGTTCAAGTCCAGTTATAATTAATTTATTTAATTGAATAGATTCAGAATATATGACTATATCATGAGAATTTTTATTTGATCAATTAACAGTATCTATGTTTATTCCTGTATTATATATTTCTTCATTAATTCATATATTTTCTACTGATTATATGGCTGAAGATCCTCATAATCAAAGATTTTTCTCTTATTTATCTTTATTCACTTTTTTTATGTTAGTTTTAGTATCTGGTGCTAATTTTTTTGTAATGTTTGTAGGTTGAGAAGGTATTGGTATTGTTTCTTATTTACTAATTAATTTCTGATTTACTAGAATACAAGCAAATAAAGCAGCCATATTAGCTTTAACTATGAATAGAGTAGGAGATATGGGTTTAAGTATAGGATATTTTGCATTATTTGCTTTATTTGGATCTTTAGATTATGCTACAATATTTAGTATAGTACCATTTATGAATGAAACAGCTTTAATTATTATAGGATTATTATTATTAACTGGAGCTATGGCTAAATCAGCTCAAATACCATTACATTCTTGATTACCTGGAAGTATGGAAGGTCCTACACCAGTATCAGCTTTAATTCATGCAGCTACTCTAGTAACTGCTGGATTATATTTATTATTACGATCATCACCTTTATTAGAATATAGTAGTACAGTTTTATTAATTATTACTTTAACTGGAGCTACTACTGCTTTCTTTGCTGCTACTTGTGGTTTAGTTCAAAATGATTTAAAAAGAATAATTGCTTTTTCAACGATTAGTCAATTAGGATATATGGTTATGGCTGTAGGTTTAAGTCAATATAATGTAGCTTTAATGCATGTAGTAAATCATGCTTTCTTTAAAGCTTTATTATTTTTAGGAGCTGGAGCTGTAATTCATAGTTTTTCAGATCAACAAGATGTAAGAAGAATAGGAGGTATAATAAAATTTTTACCCTTTACTTATACCACTATGTTAGTAGGATCCTTATCATTATTAGCTACTCCATGATTAACAGGATTTTATAGTAAAGATTTAATAATAGAATTAGCTTATGGTCAATATAGTTTTAGTGGTACATATGCTTTCATTTTAGGAAGTTTTACAGCTGGTTTAACTGCATTTTATTCATTTAGATTAATTTGTTTAGTTTTCTTAACTGTACCCAATGGACCAAAACAATCTTATTTAAATATTCATGAAGCTAATAATAAAGTAATTATTCCATTATTTTTATTAGCTTTATTTAGTATATTTTTTGGTTTTATCTTTTCTGATTTATTTGTAGGTATGGCTAGTGATTTCTTCAGTAATGCAATATTTATTAAACCTAATAATATTTCTTTAATTGAAGCTGAATTTAGTTTACCTTTAATAATAAAATTATTACCTGCTTTATTATCATTATTTGGTGCTAGTTTAGCAATATTTTTATATCATAAAAGTCCTATATTTATTATTGATTTAACTGATAATTTTATAGGACAAAAAATATATACCTTCTTTAATGGTAAATATTTCTTTGATATAATTTATAATAATTATATTGTAAATAAAGGATTAGAATTAGGTTATATTATTTCTAAAATTTTAGATAGAGGTATAATAGAAATGGTAGGACCTCATGGTTTATCTCAAACTTTAATTAACACAGGTAAAAATATTAGTAAGTTAGATACTGGAGTTATAACTACATATTCTATTTATATTACTTTATCTTTACTTTCTTTAATTTTCTTAATTTTTGCTCCTATTTTAATAGATACTTCTTTATTAAATGAAATAAGATTATTTATTATTTATATAGCTGCTTTAATTATAATTTTATCTCCTTCTAAACCTTAATTAAAGATATTTTATTTTTAATATTTAAATAAATTTACCCCTTTTTTCTATTTTTTAAGTAAATTTCTTTAATTTATACCATTTATTATTATAATTAATAAAATAACATAATTTATTAATATAAATTCAATCAATGTCTCATTTTAAAATTTATTAACCAAAAATTAAATTTGCTTATAATGCAGAGACAGTTCTCCTAATAATAAACAAATAATTTTCTTTATTTGAGATCTTTATATTTTCATTAAATTTTATGCCTCAATTAATACCATTTTATTTTGTTAATCAATTTTCATTCTCATTTTTAACTTTACTTTCTTTAATTTATATATTTTCTAAATATGTATTACCATTATTTACTTTTCAACAAGTAATAAGAATGTATATCACTAAATTAAGTAATAAATAATAAGTTAAATTTTTAAATTATAATTAAATATAATTTAAATTAATCTTATTAAATTATATAAATTATATATAATTTATTAATAATTATTACCCTTTTTAGTTTATAACTAATTTAGGTTTATTTTAATTAAATTACCCCCTATACATCATTATTAAATTAGAAATATAAAAGTATACTATAGAAATATACTTAAGATTTTAATATTTAAATAAAATTATAATTATTTATTTAAATATATGAAATAATTGAAAAAGGTGAATTTTAGAATACTTTAGATATATAAATTTTATAAATTTTCATATAAAATATAATATATCATAAAGTATTAATACTAATAAGCTATATATTATAAAAATTTATAATATTAAATACAAATTAAAAGTAGATTAGTAAACCTAAGAGAGAAATAATAAAAAATAATAAACCAAAAAATGTTTAATACACTATCAATATTTAATACTATATACAATGATGCTCCTCAACCCTGACAAATAGGGTTTCAAGACAGTGCTGCACCAGGTTTTACTGGGATAGTAGAACTACATAATACTATATTTTTTTATTTAATAGTTATTTGTGTTGGAGTATTTTGAGTTTTAGGTTCATCAATATATTATTTTAATATAAAAAATTCACCTATTATTCATAAATATTTAAATCACGGTAGACATGTGCCGATTCAAAAGTGTTTTAAGTTTCATAATTTTATAATAAAATAATTTATAAAATCCAATGCGAAATTATACTACTTATCTGGTAATCCTTTAAGAAATAAAATTGATTATATTAAAAAATATGAAAATATTTTTAATTTGAAAAAAGATATTTTAAATGAAAATAAAGGTAAATCAGGTATTTATATGTTAACTAATAAATTAACTGAAGAAATATATATAGGACAATCAATTGATATATCAAAAAGATTAAAAAATTATTTAAATCCTAGTTATTTAAAAAGTAGTAGAAGTTATAAAATAAGTAGAGCATTAATAAAATATGGATATACTAATTTTTCTTTAACAATATTAGAGTATTGTGATAAGTCTAATTTACTTGTTAGAGAACAATATTATTTTGATAAATTAAATCCACAATACAATATTCTAAAAATATCAGGAAGTTCTTTAAATTCAATACATACTGAAGAAACTAAAGCAAAAATTAGTTAATCTTTTAAAGGAGTTTATAAAAAAGAAAAATCTCCTTTATTTGGAAATCTTCATAAAGAAGAAACTAAAAAACTAATGAGTTAAAAACAAAAAAAAAAAGCAAGGAAAAAATAAAATTAGGTTCCTTTGTTTTTACAAACTCATAAAGAATCTTCTATTGAACTAATGAGACAAAAGGCTTTAGGTAGAAAACCCTCTGAAAATATTAAATTAAAAATGAGTGTTATAAGAGGGAAACCTGTTAATATATATGAAAAAGTTTCATCAGAAGGATTTAAATTAATAGGTTGTTTTGTTTCAGCTAGCAGAGCTGCTAATTTTTAGATATAAGTGGTAGTATTGTTACAAAATATATGAATTCAGGTGAAATATATAAAGATAGTTATAAATTTTCATCTAAATAAACTTAAAAAACAAACTTTGAATAAAATTTCACTATATGCTGGAAACTCCTAAAGCCTTAGATACTATAATATTAGATATTATTAGTGAAAATTCTAAAGGATGTTACAATGGACAATCAGCAGGAAACCAACAAAATAACAATTAAAAACAAAAACCAACACACAAGACCCAAACCCAGAATTAAAATAAGAAAATTAATAATTAACAAATAATTATTTTACTAAATTACCCCCTAATTTAAAAATAAATTAAATTAATTCTATTAAATTACTCCGCAAATAGGGGTTAATGAAGCTTCGTAGGAAATTATGAATTCTTATTTAGGGTTCGATTCCCTTTAATTCCATTATCAATTTAATACATCTTAAATATTAACTATGTTATTATTTTACCCTCATTTAAGATAAATTTTTTTAATAAAAGAGTAAGCAAAACAGATAATGTATAAATTTTTGGTTTTGTGTGTTTTAAACATTTTTTGTTTTGTTTACATTACCCTTTATAATTATTTATTAATTTTCTTAAAAATTCAACAATAATTATTAAAAATATTTAATTTTTGGTTTTGTTTTAATTTCGTTATTTTAAATAGGATCCTCAGAGACTACACGTGAAAACCGTTATAACGGTAAGATATAGTCCAATTATATAGGAAACTATATAAGTTATCGACATTAATTGAATTAATATGAACAATCACACCAGCTTTAATATTAATAGCTATAGCTTTCCCAAGTTTTAGATTATTATATTTATTAGATGAAGTAATATCACCTACAATAACAATAAAAGTTGTAGGTCATCAATGATATTGAAGTTATGAATATTCTGATTATGTTACTGAAAGTGGAGAATCTATAGAATTTGATTCATATATGATACCTGATTCTGATTTAGAATTAGGTCAATTTAGATTATTAGATGTTGATAATAAAGTAATTATCCCTGTGGATTGTCATATTAGATTAATTATTACTGGTGCTGATGTAATACATTCTTTCGCTGTACCTTCTTTAGGACTTAAAGTAGATGCTGTTCCAGGTAGATTAAATCAATCATCAATAATTGCTGAAAGAACTGGTACATTCTATGGTCAATGTAGTGAAATTTGTGGAGTATGACATGGCTTTATGCCAATAGTTGTTGAAGCTGTTTCAGTACAAGATTATTTAGCTTGAGTTGATCAAGCTAATAGTTAATTTATAAATAAAATTTATAATATTAATTATTTTTAAGAATTACCCCCTATACATAAAAGTATTAATTATTAAAAATATTTAATTTTTGGTTTATCTCTTTTTATACTTATTAATATATATAAACTCAATTAAATTTAATTAAATTAAATTTAAATAAATAAAAATAAATTTTATTATTGAAAGCCTATAATTTAATGGTAAAATGATTTCTTGATGAGAAATTTATAGAAGTTCAAATCTCCTTGGGCTTAAATAAATATATATAAACAAAAAATCCATAAACTAATAACATTGTCAGAATATTAAAACAATTATTTATTATAAAATATTAAACAAATGTTTAATAATAATATTGTTATCAAGTGAGTAGTTCAAATATGAATGTTTATAATTTTTATTAAATAATAATAAATGAATTATCTATTTTTATATAAATTTATTATTTAAATGATTAACTACAAATTTAACTGGAAAAATTTTTATTTTTGTTTATTTTATTATTATCTTAAATAAATATTAATTTATATTAAAAATTCAATAATTATTTAAGATACTTCTATTAACTATTTATTAAAATAGGGTAAAATACCATAATTAATACTTTATAACATTTCAAAACAATACAGATTATATTTTTTTGTTTTTTTTTGTTTTTTGTTTTTAATCAGAAATTAAATACAAATATAAAAGAACATATATAAAAAAAAGATTATTAATTGAAATTCAAATGTAATGTAAATATAAATGAGATTATTAAAAACTAATGTTATATTAAGATTATTAAATTCTTATATTGTAGATTCACCTCAACCAGCTAATATTTCTTATTTATGAAATTTTGGTTCATTATTAGGAACTTGTTTAGTGATACAAATATTAACAGGAGTATTTTTAGCAATGCATTATCAACCTCATGTAGATTTTGCTTTTAATAGTGTAGAACATATTATGAGAGATGTTAATGCAGGTTGAATCTTAAGATATACACATGCCAATGTAGCTTCATTCTTTTTTATTTTTGTTTATGCTCATATAGCTAGAGGATTATATTATAGTTCTTATAAATCACCTAGAATTTTAGTATGAAGTATAGGAGTAATAATTTTAATATTAATGATGGCTATAGCTTTCCTGGGTTACGTATATAGCCCAAAATGGATTAATGGAAATATTTTATATTTAACTTTTTTAATTGTTGTATATTATACTACACAAAGATTAAATAAAAAAATTCAAGCAAGGAATATAATAAAAAATACAAAGTATAATAAATTAAATAATTTAAATATAAGAAATTATAGTACTAATGCTTCTTCGAATAAGAGTAATGATTTTTCTTGTTCGGAAAGATTGATTACAATAATAAAAGAATTAGGGTTAAGTCCAGTGTATATTTTTGAAAATTTAGATCTAGAAAATATTAGAAAACAAATACAAAATGAAACTAAAGGTTTAAGTGGAATATACATGATAGTAAATAAAATAACTAAAGATTATTACATAGGTTCTGCTGCAACTAATAGGTTTTATCCTAGATTCAGTAATCACCTAATTTATTTTAGAGGTAGCAAAATAGTTAAATCAGCGGTAAAAAAATATGGATTAAGTAATTTTGCTTTTATTATATTAGATCTATATCCTAATGTTGTGACTAAACAAAATAACAAAGAATTATTAGATTTAGAAGATAGATATTTAAAATTGTTATTGCCTAATTATAATATTTTAACTGAGGCAGGATCTAGTTTTGGTTATAAACATACTGAAGTCGATAGACAAAAAATGAAAGATGGGTTTAATGACGCAAGACGAGAAATGATAGGTGGTTTAAATAGAAGTAAAAAGTTATCTTTTGAAACAATAGAAAAAATAAGAGAAAAAGCTTTAAGTAGACCTTCTATGTCAGATGAAACTAAGAAAAAATGTATTACCAATACAAGACCTGTAATTTTATATAATCTAAATGGAACTGTGTATGGTGAATATTTAACTATTCTAGATGCGGCTAAATCTATTAATTCCGGTGAAAAAACTCTTAGAAGAGCCTTACAAACAAAGAAAGGTTTAGTAAAAAGACAATGAATAATTAAAGATTTATCAAAATATAAATAGAAAATAAATTTTACCCCCCTTTAATTTCACTATTTACTTCAAATTGTTTTAAAGAAGAAATTAAATTTAATTACAATAAAAGAGTAAACTAAAAATAAGTATCATATTATTTTTTTTTTTTTAGTTTACAAAACTTTAGTTATATTCCTTGTCTTTTTTAACTTTAATTATACTTTATATTTATTTATTTCTATTAATCTATAGTCCCATGAGTAAAAATCTTTTTGCAATTTTTATAGAAAAACAAAGATTAAAGTGGTATGTCTCGACGGAGATATAGAATAGTTTTTTAAGATTATTTGGCGATGTTAGTGAAAACGATCAAAGAAGATAAAACTTTAAGATCGTCGGTTATATAAATGATCGCGACAGACTGGGTCACTAATGGGTGTCTGAAATGATGCTTAATGCACAGTCGAAACTTTTAGTTGAATTGGTAATAACTCAACTAATAGGATATTCGAATTTAAAGTTATTCTAGCTTATTATGTAAATTTTAATATACATGTTAAGTAAGTTTGTATGTATTACCTTATGGTCAAATGAGTTTATGAGGTGGGTTTAATAAGCCTCAAATGTATAATTTGTTTTTAATTTATTTATCTTTATTATTAATAACACCTATTTATTTAAATAATAAACCTAAAGTAAATAGACTTAAAGGTATTTATAGAATAGGGGCTCACAATAAAGATATTATCTCTATTATATTTGGATCTCTTCTTGGAGATACTCATGGTGAAAAAAAATTCTTAAGAGTAGGAACTAGATTTAGTTTTTATCAAGAAGCTGTTCATGTAAAATATATGTTGTTCTTACATCAATTATTCTCTGAATTAGATTATTGTAATCCTAAATTCCCTGTTATTAAAAAAAGATTAGGTAGTAAAGGTCAAATAACAAAAATAGTTAGATTTTCAACTTGAACTTATACTAGTTTTAATTGAATATATGATCTATGATACAATAATAAAATTAAACATGTACCAGAATGTATTGATCAATATTTAACTCCTTTAGCTTTAGCTATTTGAATTATGAATGATGGAGCTAAAGTAAGTCAAGGTTTAAAATTTAATACTAATTGTTTTTCTTATAATGATTGTTTACTTCTTATAAAAGCTTTAAATAGTAATTTTAATATTAAAGCTTCAATTCAATCAGCAGGAAAAAAAGATCAATATATAATTTACATATGAAAAGAATCTATGACCAATCTTATAAATATAGTATCTCCTTACATAGTACCTGAAATGAGATATAAATTAAATTAAAAATAAATATACATAGTTATAAGGTTAAATATAAAGCAATTTTTACTAAAAATTTATATAATAAACTTTATAGCGATACTGATGAAAACAGGTCAAAAATGTTTGTTTAGCATTAAGACCGTCGGTAGAGTAAACTATCGCGACAGACTGGGTCATCGGTGGGTGTCTGAGATGATGCTTAATGTACAGTCGAAATCTTTATTCATTATAATAAATAAAAAATTATAAATTTATTATAATGAAGCACAAGGCATTATATTTGTAGAATAAATTTTAAGGGTTAAAATACAAATGTTAAAGAAAAAATTATTTATTTAAAGACTTAAATATATGAGTCACCTTCTTAATATAATTATTCAACTAAATAAATATTAAGAATAGAATAAATTAAATCTAAATAACTTAATTTCTAATCTCTAAATAATTATTAGAGAATAAACACATAAAAGAGTGAGGATAACAACAAAAATTGTTTTACTCATGATTAAAATAATAAAAATTTTTTAATTTTAACCTCTTTATAAAGATTAGTTTTTATGATTGACCGTTTTTTAAATATAATCTGAAAATTAGTTATAAATTACAACTTACAATTCTAATAATGTAAAAATAAATATATTTACATTATTTATAAGATTTTCTAACATTAGTTATCGTTATTAAATTTAATCTTTAAATTTAGTACTAATTATAGATACAAACTAATATAATATAATTATGAATATAAATTTATCTTTTGAAATAATATTAATTTTATTTGCTATTTTAGCTAGTAATGGAATTCTTTATAGTCTTTCATTATTTAACTTATATAAAAAAAATTTTTCTGAAAAAATATCTATTTTAACAAATAATTCAGAAAAAGATGGATTACCTCTTACATTATCAATAGCATCAAATCCTATTAATATGACTTCCTCAGAATCAAGTACATCTCAAACTTTAAGTATGACTTCATCTGAATCAAGTACATCTCAAACTTTAAGTGTGACTTCATCTGAAACAAATGTATCTCAAACTTTAAGTGGGACTTCTTCACAAACAAATGTAGATACATTTGATAGTGAAAATTGAATAGATTCAGGAATAAGTGAAGGAATGATGACTCATACTGAAAATTATGAAGGATATATATCTACAAATGTAGATATTTTTGATCATATTACTCAATTAGATAGTTTAACTATATTAAATTCTCAAACTTATGATCAATGAAGAGAGATTGCAATGGATTTATATGAATTACCTATTAATACACCAGCCGGTATACTTCAACAAATAAAATTTGAAGAAATAAATATCCTTTATAGTCAAGATATTATTAATTTTGCTATAACTCAAACAGAATTAAGACTTATAATTGAACACCTTCCAGCAATGAGTTTATTTGATCCGGAGATTAATCATTTGATTCTTACTATAATGTCTTATTATCATTTTTAGTTTAAATCTTAATGATTTGATCATCCTTTTTAATAATATTACCCCCTTATTTTTTTTTTTTATATTCTTAATGGAATAAAAGAGTAAACATGACAAAAGAGTATAAAAATTTTTTGTGTTTAATCTCTTTATGTTATGTTTACATAACCCTTAAAATTTATAATACAATTATTTTTATTTTTTTTTAAGATAATTATAATGTACATGATTTACTTGTTTTAAACATATTAAGCTTAGGCTAGAATAGGTAAATTAAAGATTTGGCTACAGTAATTACTAATTTATTATCAGCAGTACCTTTTTTTGGACAAGATTTAGTAGAATTAATTTGAGGAGGATTTAGTGTAAGCAATGCTACACTTAATAGATTTTTCTCTCTTCATTTCTTATTACCTTTTTTATTAGCTGCTTTAGTAATAGCTCATTTAATGGCTCTTCACACACATGGATCTAATAATCCTAATGGTATATCTTCAAATGGAGATAGATATGCAATGCATCCTTATTTTACATTTAAAGATCTTGTAACTATTTTTGCATTTTTATTAGCTTTATCTGTTATAGTTTTCTTCTATCCTAATTTATTAGGACATAGTGATAATTATATACCAGCTAATCCTATGAGTACACCTCCTTCTATAGTTCCTGAATGATATGTAAGATGTCATGCTTAAGAGTAATCTTATGAAAAATATACTTCACTATATGCTGGAAACTCCTAAAGCTTTAAGTACTCATCTAATTTAATTTAAATAATAATATAATAATTAAAAATTAGATAGTTAAAATCTTAAAGATAATACAATGGACAATCAGCAGGAAACCAACAAAATTACAAATTAAAAACAAATAAAAAAAAAAACAAACAAAAACTAAAACAAAATAAATTTATTTACTAGAAACTTCTAAATCTATCTTGTCTTATTTATTAAACTTACCCCATTTCTTCAAACAAAACAAAAAACAAACAAAACAAAAAAAAAAAAAAACAAAAAAAACAAAACAAAAAAAACAAAACAAAAAAAGTGAATATAATAAAAGAATATATTATATAAAATTTATTTAGACACTATAAAAAAAAATAAAAGTGAATATAATAAAAGAATATATTATATAAAATTTATTTAGACACTATAAAAAAAATAAATAAAAGATGATTGAAAATTTACTATTAAATAATAACTTATCCGGTTATGGAATTATAATTGGTTGTGGTTTAACCTTAGGCTGTTCTGTATATTTCTTAATAAAAAGTAATAATGCACCAATTCCTACTACAAATATGGAACCTCTTACTCATGAAGAAATAGAAACTATTTCTAATGAAAATATAGAAACTATTTCTAATGAAAATGTAGAAGATTATATAACTGACAGTGATTCTGAAATAGATACTGCATCTGATTATCTAACTGAATATGATAGTGCTAGTACATCTGATTTTGATGAAATAATAAATGATCCAGATTTATACTTCTTACCACCATTTGAAAGTAAGTTTAAAGATGTTGAATTTATCATGCCTGATGTAGATTTAAATGTATGTCCTATTGAGGAATTAAAATTATATGAGTTCTGTAGCCTATATGGCAAAGAAATGGCTGAACATTCGGTGACTGAAGAAGAAATGATGGAATTAATATCTATATTTTCAGAGAAAGAATTAGCTACAAATTGAATTAATGACTTATTACTTGCTATTATAGATATATTGTAATATTTTATGAGTTAGCTACAAATCCAATTATTAATTTAGATTTATTTTAATTAAAATATCCCCTTTTCTTTAAAATTAAAATTAAAATTACTCATACAATAAAAGAGTAAACAAGACAAAAATATAAATTTTGTTTTTGTTTTGTTGATTATTTATAATCTATTTGTTTTGTTTACATTACCCTCTATCGTTTTTTTTTTTTTAAAAAAAATATTTGTAATTTTAAGTAGGATCCTTAGAGACTACACGTGAAGCTCCTTTATATTTTTAATTAAAGGATGAAGATATAGTCCAGCCATTATTGAAAATCTATGGGTATATATATTTATATAAAATTTGATCTGATAACTTCTGTAAGTTTAATATGTAAACAAAATTACACGACTTCTGTTAACAAAAGATTAACAAAAGGCGAAAGATCAAAATTCAGTATTGATAGTCCATTAAGTGAAATACTAATTGGTTTGTTATTAGGAGATGGTCATTTACAATGTAGATTCGGTAATAGTAGATTTATTTATGGTCAAAGTAGTTTAAGAGAACATCATTTAAATTATTTTTATCACATATTTGATTTATTTAAACCTTTTGTATCTAAAGAATTTAAAATTAAATCAAGATCTTTCGTAGATAAAAGAACTAAAAATACTTATAGTTCAATTTATTTTGCTACATTAACTTTACCTTGTTTTACTTATTATAGAAATTTATTTTATAATATACATAACACAAAAATTGTACCTTTGAATATAAACCAATTATTAACTCCTAGAGGGCTAGCTTATTGAATTATGGATGATGGTTCTCTTCAAAATAAAGGTTTACATTTAAGTACATATAATTTTTCATATGAAGAAGTAATTTTATTAAAAAATACTTTAGAAAATTTATTTAAACCTGACTTTCTTGTAAAATGCTCTATTCATAACCATAAAAAAGGCTATAGAATTTATATTTGAGAAGAAAGTATTATATCAGTAAGAAACCATATATTTCAGTATATGCATAAAGATATGCTTTACAAAATAAATCCTAAATAATATATATTATTTGATCTATTACCATTTTATGCTATATTAAGATCTATTCCTAATAAATTATTAGGAGTTATAGCTATGTTTGGTTCATTATTAATTTTATTAATATTACCTTTAACTGATTTATCTAGAATAAGAGGTAGTCAATTTAGACCAGCTATGAAATTAGCTTTATGATTCTTTATTGTAAATTTTTTAATATTAATGTGAATTGGATCACAACATCCTGAAAGTCCTTTTGTAGAAGTAGGACAATTTGCTACAGCATTGTATTTTTCTTGATTCTTAATAATAGTTCCTATTATTGGTATGGCAGAAAATACTTTAATGGATTTAGCTACAGATAAAAATTATATTTAATTTTTTAATTTATAATTTTATTCTATATAAATTATATTAAATTAGATATATTTAATTTTCATAAAGATTAATTAATTTTGTTTTATTTACCCCCCTTATAATTTTATATTATTTATTTATGTATATTATTTAAAATAATATTATAAAAGAATACAAAGATAAAAATTTATAAAAATAAATAAATTTTTAAAAATAATTATTTATTTATGATATTTATTTAAATACAAATAATAATTTAAATATGTTACATTTATTAACAATTTAATTAATTGAATATAAATTATATTAATAAAAATAAAAATTTAATAATAAATAAGGTAGAATTAGTTTAATTGGCAAAATAACGTCTTGTGGCGACGCTGTTCAGAGTTCAAATCTCTGATTTTACCCTTAATTAATTTATTAAATAAATTTAATTTCAATAATATAATGATTTTATTAAGAATGAATTAAGATATTTAAATCTGTAAAATTTAATATAAAATTTATATTAGATTTTAAGTTAAAGTTCTAGGTCTATAAATAAATTAAAATAAAATTTATTTTCATTGTATATTAATAAAGATAGAATAATCTTTTAGATAAAAAAAACAGAAAAATATTCATTTAAACAATAAATATAATTATATCAAATACTTTTTTAATTTAAATAAATATTTATTAACTTTTAATAAGTTAATTTAATACTAAATTAGTTTATTTTTTAAATATGAAATTTTTAATTCTTATACTTAGACTTATTAATATTTAGATTATATCGGTAATATTTTATTAAAACATAATTGTATTATTTAATAAAATATATGAACTTAATTAGTCTTGTAGATATCTTTTCCTTCTAACTCATTTTATTCTTTAAATAATAATATAAATAAATTATTTATTTTAATTAATTAAGCTGAAATAGTTTAAATGGTTAAAACTTACTATTCATGATGGTAAAAAAAAGGTTCAATTCCTTTTTTCAGCTATTGAAATATATTATAATTAATTTATATAAAATATATTTTTTAATTTATATTCTTTTTAATTTTTATATGAATTTTTAAGTTTATTTTTATAAATTTTTTAAAATATAGATAGTTTCAAAAAATTAAATAATTAAAAGTATAGATGACAATTTAGTAAAAAACATCAAAGTAATTTAAAGGAATTATTAAGGATAACTAGCAAATTTATTAAAAAGGAGGTAATAAACCAAAAGCCACAAACTTATTAATATTTATATTAAAAGTAAGCAAATTGTGGCGATCCTAAGGGAAACCTTAAATATTAAAACTTCCTGAAGCAAAACATTGTATTAAGGAAAGGAAAGGAAATCAACCGAGACTCCAAAAGTAATGGTGAGTGAAATTGGATTAGCTTAAAGAAAAAATATTTTGAAATTATAAAATATTAATTATAAAGAATGAAGTTGGAATATCATTAATTATAATTTAATTATTATATAATAATTATAAAAAAAAAATAATTACCAAAGAAGGTATTCAGTCCTGTAAAAAATAAAATTTTCTTAAAAAATAAGTACAATGAGAGAAAACTTGTTGGAATATAGGGGAACCATCCTCTAAGGCTAAGTATAATAAATTTAGCGATAGTGAAAAGTACTGTAAAGGAAAAGTTGAAATAGTTCGTAATAAAACGAAATGAAATAGTCTTGAATTAGTAATTCTATAAGCAGTTGAAGTTTTAAAATATAAAATGACAACGTACCTTTTGCATAATGGGTCAGTAAGTTAATAATAGTAGCAAGGTTAATTAGCCTTAGCGAAAGCGACTAAATTATTTGTATAATAAAATAATAAATTTTAAAAATATTTTTAAAATAAAAATAGAATAAATTCCTTATAAATAAATATTAATTATGAAATAAGTGATTTATTTACAAAATAATAATTATGGGATAGTTACTATTATTAGACCCGAAGTCAGTTGATCTTTCCAAAACCAGATTATAATGGATCGAACGGTTGAATGTTGCAAAATTCTCCGAAGAGTTTTGGAAAGCGGTGAAATGCCAATCTGAACTGGTGATAGCTGGTTTTCTACGAAACATATTTAAGTATGACATCTATGAATAAATTTATGGTGGTACAGCACGGTAATTCCCAACTAATAATAATATATTTTATTAAAAGTTTAGGTTGAGGGGATCTCGAAAATCTTACCAATGGAAATAAAACTCGGAATAACATAAATTGATAATAGATATTCAGACTATTCATGATAAGTTGAATAGTCAAAACGGAAACAGCCGAGAACATGGATCAAGGTCCCAAATGATTATTAAGTGAAATTAAAGGAAGTAATAGATTGAATGCAGCTGTAAAGTGAGCCTGGTAGTCGCTATCTTTTAATGACCGTTGTAACAACGTAGCAGCCCTTAGACTATTGCGCCATAAATTTAACGGGTCTTAAATAATCAACCGATATCCTGTTAATTATAAATATAAATTAATTTATGTTTATAAATTAGGTAGTAGAACATTCAGTATAATTAATGATAAACAGTGTTTCATTGTTTGAAAATAACTGAAGAGATAATGCTGACATGAGTAACGTAAAGAAGTTATAATACTTCTCGCCAAATACAAAAGGGTTATAAGGAAAGGTTAAACCACCTTATGTTAATGCGGCCTCTAAGGTTCAGAACCAAAGTTTTGACTGATGAGTAATATATTGAAAATCTATAAGGTAAATTATAATAGATCAGGAAAATTAAATATATATAATTTATTATTAAATTTAAATTATTAACTACCGTACCCTAAACCGACACAGGTTTGTAAGTAGAGTATACTAAGGCGAAGAGCTAAAAGTTGTTAAGGAACTCGGCAAATTGTTCTCATAAGTTTGACAATAAGAGAAACCATATAAAATTTAAATTAACCATAATTTAATTAATTATATGGTATAATAAAATCGGAGGCCACGACTGTTTACTAAAAACACAATTCAGAGCAATGATTAAGATAATAGTATTCTGAATGAAATTTGCTCAATGCCATTAATATAAGAGAGGTAATTTTAAAGTTACTAATTGAAAGTCTGGTTAATAGCGGTCTTAACTATGAGGATCCTAAGGTAGCAAAATAAATTGGCCATTAAATGTGGTCTAGTATCAATAATGTAACGATGGTCTCACTGTCTCTACAACTTGCTCAGTGAA
>Ga0307478_10000885_pt1 | contig 28244 bp, 32 predicted proteins | sample atmos_gasesECM4C_2_FD_203713 | JGI IMG/M metagenome (GOLD analysis project Ga0307478, IMG submission 203713) | Hardwood forest soil microbial communities from Morgan-Monroe State Forest, Indiana, United States - atmos_gasesECM4C_05 | ecosystem: Environmental > Terrestrial > Soil > Temperate...
GGCGAGGGAGCTAACCACCCCCTCGCCCCAGACCCCACTCCCCGGTTTACAATCTTGCACGCAACACAACTGTCCCTAATTCCTCTGTCTCACCCGAGGGGTGCACTCCACACCGTTGTGTCCAAATTCCTCAGGGTTCTTGTACTGACCGAGAAAGAAACCAAGCCCAACCTGCTCGATTTGAGGCTTTAACATCTCACGTGTCATCGACGCGGAGAGCACATGATTCGCCTTGCCCTGTTCCGATAACGCGATCTCAATACCGAACCTGGCCAGATCGGAAGATGTGGTCCACAGACCAGCTGCGGCCATTTCCGGATAGGTGTGCCATTTACCAGGGACGGCCATACCATTGGAGTGGGTCGCGGTTGCAGCTATGGCGGCGCGAGTCGGCGGCAGCGGCTGTTCGTAAGTGCTGTCTGTCATGCCGATCTTGTCGAGCACGGCTTCGCGCATGAATTGTGGGAATGGCTTGCCTGTTACATCAATCAGCAGTTGCTGTTCGATGGTGACGCCTCCACCGGAGTAGATGAATTTCGTTCCGGGCACGGTATCCACGCGTACTGGCCTGGTGTTGGCGGGTGATTCGCCATTAAGGATTTGTACGAGGGTCGGGATCGGAGCGCCGACCGCGTAGCCGGGAAATCCATGCACGGTGAGGCCTGCACTATGGCTCAGGATGCGCCGCAGCGTGACTTTCTGGTCTTTGGTGAACTCGTTGTCGGGAACCTGCCACGATTTGAGTTTGTCGTTTACATTTTCATCGAGCGAAAGTTTTCCCTGTTGCACCAAAGACAGCGCTCCAGTTGCCGCCACTGGCTTGCTGATTGAGCCAGCCTGAAAGAGAGTGTGGATCGTGACTGGGTCGTGGGAACCGGCTTCGCTGACTCCGTAGCCTTTTGCCCAGGCAATCTTGAAGTTGTCGATCACGGCTATGCTCAGACCCGGCACCTTGTAGGTTTGCATTAGCTGCTCGAGGCTAAGCCGCAGCGGCGGTGCACTGTCGCTGATGGGAATTGGCGGGATGCCGTTTTCGACTCTCTGAATACGGGCCGCAAGTTCCGAGGATACTCGGTCAGAACGTGAACCGGGTTGCGTTGCAGCGCAGACAATTAGGACAACCGGAACGGCTAAAAGAAGAACCGAGGTTCTCGAGGGCCAGGCTTGCATGAATCCTCCCGCCAGAGAAAGAAGTGCCGAAGTATAGACGAAGGCCGAGGCAGGACGTTAACAGAAGCCCCTGAGCCAATGAGAGCGGCTCAGCCGACTTGGGTCGGCTCATCGATGAACTTCTTGTCGGCTTCGTCGGAGCCCGCGAGTTCAAACGAGTTGGTGATTGCAGCCTTCCCCTTCTCCACGCTAGTAATCACGTAGGAGCAGCCGATCCAGTGGGCCTCGGCGAGATCGGTCTGCGACCAGCGAGCGGGGTGATCAGGATGGGAGTGATAAAAGCCGACGATATCGTCGCCGCGCTCGCGCCCTTCGCGCTGGATTCGCACGAGTTCGCGAGGATCGATGTTGTAGCGGTTTTGCGGTGAATCGGTGCGCGTGTTGCCACAGCGCGCCATCGAGGTCACCGTGCGGACTCCATTCGCGTCATCTTGCCCCAGCAGCACGCCGCAGCATTCATGGGGATAGGCTTCCTCGCCGTGACGGCGGAGGGCTTCATATTCTTTAGGTTTGATCTTGAGCATCGATTGAAAAACCATCTTACATTCGACGGCGCATGGCAGAGCCTTCCATCACTTCACTACGCAGCCGCGGCTTTACGGATGATCCGGGCAACATTTTTTACTGGAAAATTCACCGAGTTGGCGATGAAGCAATAATGATGAGCATCCTCGTGCAGCGCCAGCGCCTTCGCTTCGTCAGAATCCGCTTCAATCGTCACCTGCGGATGCAGAGTCACCTCGACAAATGCGGCCGAACCCTTCGCATCCTCGCTCATCACACCCGTGGCGTCATCCTGATATTCCGTAACTACGATTTTATTGACGGCGCAGAGATGAAGGTACGAAAGCATATGACAGGACGAAAGGCTCGCGACCAACAGTTCCTCGGGGTTATAACGGGCCGGGTCACCGCGAAACGCCGGATCGGACGAGCCCAATAGAGTTGGCTTGCCAGTCGCGGTTATCGTGTGGTCCCGCTTATAGCCGCCGTAAGTTTTGGTGCCTGGCCCCTGATTGCCGGTCCATTCCACTTGAATTTTGTAATTGTGTTGTTTCATGGGTTCTCCCAAAAATTCCAATGCTCTCCCCGAAAACTAAACGCCCAAAACGCAAACAACTCACTTCTCCGTCCAGAATCTCTCACTCAAATACTTGTCGCCGGAGTCGCACAGAATCGTGACGATTACCGCATGCGAGTCTCTCGGCCGGAGCTGCCCTGCGACCCTCAAGCTCCCGGCGATTCCTGCCGCGGCTGAGATTCCCAGCAGCAATCCGCATTCACGAGCGACCCGGCAAGCCATAGCGTATGCATCTTCGGTTGCAATCTCCAGATTTTCATTCGCCAGTTCCGGATCATATATTTTCGGAACGATGGCGCTGGCCATGTGCTTGGCGCCCTCGATGCCATGAAAAGATGAGTCGGGTTGCAACGAAACGCAACGGATCGCAGGATTAAGTTCCTTTAATCGCCGCGTCGTTCCTATAAAGGTTCCACTCGTCCCGAGCATAGCGACAAAGTGAGTCACGCGTCCTTCAGTCTGCTGCCAGATCTCGTTGGCGGTGCCGTGATAGTGAGCTTGCCAGTTGGCGTTGTTGGAGTATTGATCGGCGTAGAAATATGTTTCTGGATGCTTCGCCGCAAGTTCGCGGGCCATACGGATCGCGCCGTCCGAACCATCGCCCGGATCGGTATAAAGAATGTTCGCACCGTACGCGCTGAGAATTTTCTTGCGCTCGGCGGAGACGTTGGTCGGCATGCACAGAGTTACCGAAAATCCTTCGGCCGCGCCGAGCATGGCGTAGGCAATACCGGTGTTGCCGCTGGTAGCGTCGAGCAGAATTTTCCCAGCGCCGAATCGGCCGCTGCGGCGTCCTTCGGCTACGATGTTGGCGGCAGCGCGATCTTTTACCGAACCGCCGGGATTATGCCATTCGGCCTTGCCCAAAAGTGTCACGTTGGGAAGATCCGCCGTGAGTTGATCAAACCGCAGCAGCGGAGTGTTCCCGATGCGCTCGAGCAAACTTTGACCCGGCCGCGGAGTGGCGGACTCTGGCGTGGCATCCGATGGAAAAGTTGCTGCCATGCTTTCGGGAGTTTGCACCATGATCGAACTATCTCCTTGTGACTATCGTAATATGCAAGAAAGCATGAAAAGCGCTATGTAGTATGGTGTGTTTAGATGAAAAAGATTGCAAGCGGATGCAGCGCTCACGGGGAGCTGTACGATTTGCGAGTTGCTGCATCTAAAGAGGATTAGTTAAGAGATTTGGAAGTGGAGAAAAATGTCCAAAGCAATTGAAGCACGAACTTACGATGATGCGCTAGCCTGGTTGCGCGAGCACGCATTCGATGTGACGGAAGCGCCGGGCACGAACGGCCGCGTCTTCCTCAGAAAATACAATGTCTCTGCCGCGATTCAAAAGACGCCCGAGGATGGCGTAAAGGTTTTCGCGCATCCCGGCTACCTGATCGGCAGCGAAATTTCGAAGTTGGTGAACCGCGGCTACCAGCAGTTCCTGAAGAACTCGAAGACCGAAGTTCCGGCGACCGCCGACCACCTCAAAGCTCTGCAGTCATTTACCGAAGAATTAAAAGAAGGTCTTGGGCTACCCAGCCTTTACAACGAATCGCTCGGTACGGTGAGCGAGTCTTATCACTACGACCGAGTTAAAGATAACGATAAAGCGCCCGTCAATCGCCCGAAGCGCCCCTGGGAAGTTGCCGGCAAAGCTGCTGCAGCGGCGGCTAAGAAAGGCCGCGCTTAAGTCTCAAAACCTAAATCTTGAAGCTTCGACCTTAAGAACGATCTCTTGGTCTCAGGATATGCTTTTACGCATATCGCGTGGATCCCTAGAGATAGCACCTTTGGCGCTGCGTCACGCAATTTCGTTCCTCTCTTCTTCTTCTGCTGCTTCTTCTAAACTGCTGTGAAGTTGCATTCCCGCCGTGCGAAACTAATGCTCTCTGTAGATTTCGGAGGCTCCCATGCGGATCAAGTTCTTGTCTTGCATTTTCTTCTGTGGATTGACGTTGCCACTTTTGAACGCGGATCGTGGTCGCGTCCAAGTTACATCGGCCAACCCAGACGACTCTAAAGCCGCCATCCAACATGTCATCGTTGCCCAACAGGATGCCTGGAACCGTCACGATCTCGAAGCCTTCATGACCGGCTACTGGAACTCTCCTCAGCTCACATTCTTCTCCGGTGCGAAGGAGCACGACGGCTGGCAAGCCACGATGGATCGTTATCGCGCAACCTATACGAGCAGCGGGCATGAGATGGGGAAGCTTGAGTTTTCGAAGTTGCGCATCGAGTTGCTGGGTTCGGAAGCAGGTTTCGTGCTTGGAGAGTGGCATCTGACGATGTCCGATAGCAGGACGCCTCACGGATTGTTCACGCTGTTGCTCCGCAAGTTTCCCGACGGATGGAAAATCGTCCACGACCATACTGCGGTGGCGGAATAAACGCCCCGGACTACTTGCCGGGTTCGGCTTACTTTTTTTCTCGCACTTGCACTCGTGTGCCTTCCGGGAGTTTCCCGTTGATCAACTCGACGACTCCATTGCGGATCACGCCTTCGAATTCCTGCTGTGAGTCGATCTTAGCTGGCTGTTGAACCGCAACGTCCGGCCGCGCCACACTACGCCCCATTCCTTTGTCCATCGCCTCATTCGCCAATCGATCCGCTTCCGTGTTGTGCTCGCGCAAAGCATGGCCAATCGAGAACCACTCGAGTTTGGCGATCAATTCTTTGGCACGGCCGTGAAGGTCCTGCAGTGTCGGATTCTTTACCTTGTAGATACCTTTGATCTGCCGGACCAGCAACTCCGAATCGCTTATTAACTTCAGCGCTTTCGGCCCATGCTGCAATGCGTATTCGAGCGCGGCGATCAGTCCCTGATATTCCGCGAAATTATTTGTTTGATGGCCGAGGTATTCGCTCAAGTGGGCGACTTTCTTTCCCGACTGATCTTGAATGACGACGCCATACCCGGCGGGGCCCGGGTTCCCGCGCGCGCCGCCATCGCTGTGCGCGACGAGATAGTGCTCCGGAGCGGTCTGACTGGGAGAATCTTCCCGAGCGGAGAAGAGGGACTTGCTTGAAGAACTGCGAGGGTAAGGCATGTCCAAGTTTACAACGCGGTGCAGTTCACAATCACCGTCCGGCGGCCAGGCGCGTCGCCAAGCGCGAAGGCAAGTTGGCGGCAAAAATACGATCCTGCGCCGATTTGAGATTGTACGGCGTGCGATGAAAGTGGATGACCTGCGCCTCGGTATCGAACAAAGCAAATGCTGCGCGCCAATCTCCGTCGCGCGGCTGCCCCACCGAGCCGGGATTGATCATGTAACGCGTCGCCGATTTCAAATGTAACGACACGGACTCAGCTTGCCCAACCGTCGCATATTCTGGCCGGAACCCGTCCGCGCTCGAGCCATTGGCGAAAAATCCACCCTGCAGATGAGTATGTCCAAAAAAAATAACCGGCACCGCTAGAGTAATGAGAGGCGCGAGCGCATCGCCCAAAGAAACGATATACGCGTCTTCATCGACTGGCGAGCCGTGAACCAGTTGCACATGCGGCAGGCCCTCTGCCTCCAATTGCAGCGGACCCTGCGGCAACGAGTGCAGCCATTGGTAATGCTCGGGCGTCAATTGGTCGCGTGTCCACACCGCGGCGGCGGCGGCCATCGGATTGAAATCATCAAGAGATAGCAAACCGGTCGCGGCCTTGTCGTGATTCCCGCGCACAAAAATCTTACCCAGGCCGCGCGCGCGATCGACTACTTCATTTGGAGAAGCTCCATACCCCACAACGTCGCCGAGGTTCGCTACAAGATCGTATGGCGGGGCCGCCGCGAGGCAGGCCTCCAGAGCTTCGAGATTAGCGTGAATGTCGCTAAGCAGCAATATGCGCAATGAGCACCAGACAAAGCCGCGATTATAGAACGAGCGGGAGCTGAATGAGGAGACCTGCTTCAGTTTATTACGAAATCGCTATCCCGAATTGACTACTGGACAACGGGCCTGATGTCCGGGCGAAACCTCGACTAGCGGCGGCAGTGCCCTCGCGCACGCCGGCACGCGGAAGCCGCAGCGTGGCTCGAAGGCGCATCCCGCTGGCATGGCGTGCAGCGGTGGAACCGTGCCTTCGATGGTTTGCAGCGGGCGATCCCGCTCCGTTTTCAGGTCAGGCACCGCCTTCAGCAACCCGCGAGTATAAGGATGGGCCGGAGCCTGAAAAATTTCCTGCCTGGTTCCGAGTTCTACGAGATTTCCAGCGTACATCACGGCCACGCGGTCAGCTACCTGCGACACGACGGCCAGGTCATGCGAGATAAAAAGCATGGCCAGGCCAAACTTAGCGCGCAGGTCATCCAGCAGCTCCAGAATCTGGGCCTGAATGGTAACGTCGAGCGCAGTCGTTGGTTCGTCTGCTATGAGCAATTGTGGACGGTTCACAACGGCCATCGCGATCATGATGCGCTGCCGCATGCCGCCGGAAAGCTGGTGCGGATAATCGCGCGCCCGGCGGTCCGGTTCAGGGATTGCGACATCGGCCATCGCTTGAACGGCAAGCTTCGTCGACTCGCTGCGTGAGAGTGAGCCGTGGGCGCGCACCGCCTCGGCGATCTGGTCCCCAACCCGCATGACAGGATTAAGAGCCGTCATTGGCTCCTGAAAAATCATGGCAATCTGCGAGCCGCGCAGCTGGCGCATCGAGTCGTCAGAAAGCGCGGCGAGATTGCGTGCCGTGCCGTTCTCGGCGAAAAAAATATCGCCGGAAACCCGCGCCTGCCCCGGAAGCAGCCGCATGATGGCCAGAGAACTAATCGACTTGCCCGAGCCCGATTCGCCAACTAGTCCTAGGACCTCGCCGGCATCGATGGCGAAGCTCAGGTCGCGAACGGCAGGAAGAGTTCCCCGGCTTTCGGGAAGATCGAGGGGCTTGGCAGCCCCTGCTCCGGCTTTGACCGGGAAATCGATGTTCAGCTGCCGAACTTCGAGAAGCGGAGGCACGATGTCATGGTAGCAGCGTCGGCGGGGCAGATCTCAGGCCATAGGTCTCAGGTGTTGGATCCTAGGATTCGTCTGTCAATCTTGGTATGGGCCAGTTACCCATTGCCTAAGACCTGAGACCCGACACCGAAGATCTGACACCCAGACCCGCTCCCTACTGCCCCAAAATCAGCGGCAGCCCATTCTTGTTATTCCCAATCACCACGACTTTCGAGTTGGCGCTCTTCGCCAGATTTTCCGTCGCCTCGATGCCCTTCCACTCCAACAACGATGGCGTAATCCCTTGTGCCACAATCTGCTGGAAGTCTCGCACGCCTGCTGCTTCGATGCGCTTGCGCTGCGCTTCTTGTGTTTCCTTTTGCAAGCGGAAGTTCATGGCCAGCGACTCCTGCTCAGCCTGTTGTTTCGCCTCGATCGCGCTTTTCAGCGTCGCGGGCAATTGAATATCACGCAGCAAAACGTTCTCCACCGTGATGCCCCGCTTGTTAAGTTCCTGAGTGATCTGGTCGAGAATCTGCTTCGCCACCATCTCACGCTCGCCCGTATAAAGTGCGTTCGCGGTGTGCGACGCCGTTGCCTCGCGAATGGCGGAGCGCAGCGTCGGCTCGACCACAACGTTCTCGTAATCGGCGCCAATCTTCTGGAAAACCTCCGCGGCCCGGTCGGGATTCAAATGATAAATAAGCGACGTATCCAGACTCATCATGAGCCCTTCGCTCGAAGGAACGCTGGCAGACTCCTTCAGCGTCTGAGTCTGGACAGAGAGTTCGTTATTCGTCTTCAGCGGATTGATGACGTGAATGCCTTCACCGAGCGACTCGCCCGATTGAACCTTGCCAAACAGCGTGAGCACGCCAACGTGCCCGGTGCCCACCTTGGTGACGGAACTGAACAGCAGAATCACCAGCAGAAATGCGGCGATGCCAATGCCGATCAGCCGCAGAAGCCCGCCACTGCCATGCCCGCCGCCATCAATAATTCTGCCCCGGCCTGGATCAAAGATCGTCATCGTAGTCTCTCCGTGGCAAGTTTAAAGGGAAGTCAAGCCGGGAGTAAGTGTCATCTTAGGCGCAATAGCATCATATCGTCGCGCGGTCTGCGGTGAGAAGGGAAGCCCTAGGGCCGTCTTTTGGCAAGCTACGCCCTTGAATCTTCCCAATCCCCTACCGCATCTTCTATCCTTGAGCCTATGAGCAAGATCCACATCCCGACCCCACTCCGCCAATATGCGGGTAAACAGTCCACCGTGGAAGTAAAAGCCGCCACCGTGGCTGAAGCCATGACAGCCTTACTGGCGCAGCATCCCGATCTGCGACGCCATCTTTATAACGATGACGGTAAGTTGCGCGCCTTCGTGAACCTCTACCTGAACGACGAAGACATTCGCTACCTGCAGAAAGAAGCGACCGAAGTGAAGGACGGTGATAACATTTCCATAGTGCCTTCCATCGCGGGCGGCACGGCGTGACCTAGGTTTGCCACGATGTTGGAATGAGATGGTCTGTTTTGAAAGGGCGCGGCTTCAGCCGCGCCGTAAAAGGTAGATAAATAAAAGCGGCTTTGGCCGCTGAGGCACGCAGTCATAGTTAGGACCACAAACTTGAATCCCTCCGCCACAATCCGCTGTTGTTGTTGCCCCTCCTGCTTCTAGCCCGAGACAGCGCAATTCAATTTCAATCGAGGACTTTATGGCTACAACCACCACCGAAATTCCAGTCACCCTGAGCAAGGACGAAATCCTGCGCTACTCGCGCCATCTCATCATGCCCGAGGTCGGCATGGAGGGCCAGCAGAAGCTGAAAGCGGCGCGTGTGCTGTGCATCGGCGCTGGGGGTCTGGGCTCGCCGCTGGCACTGTACCTGGCGGCCGCCGGCGTAGGCACGCTTGGCCTGGTTGATTTCGATGTTGTCGATTACACCAACCTGCAGCGGCAGATCATTCACTCCACCGCCGACGTGGGGCGGAAGAAATTGGATTCCGCCGCGGAAAAGCTCACCGCCATTAATCCGTTCCTCAATCTGCGCAAGTTCGACACCCGCCTCAGCAGCGAGAATGCTCTCGAACTCTTCCGTGACTTCGACATTGTCGCCGACGGCACCGACAATTTCCCCACGCGTTATCTTGTGAACGACGCGTGCGTGCTCACCGCCACGCCGAACGTTTACGGTTCGATTTTCCGCTTTGAAGGCCAGGCCAGCGTTTTCGCTACAGAAGATGGCCCGTGCTATCGCTGCCTCTATCCCGAGCCACCACCGCCCGGTCTGGTTCCCTCCTGCGCTGAGGGTGGCGTGCTCGGCATTCTGCCCGGCCTGGTTGGCGTGATGCAGGCGACCGAAGTGATTAAGCTGATTCTCGGGGTTGGCGATCCGCTCATCGGCCGACTGTTGCTAATCGATGCTCTGGGCATGAAGTTCCGCGAACTCAAGTTGCGCAAGAATCCCGATTGCCCGGTCTGCGGCACGCATCCGACCGTGATCAAGCTGATAGACTACAACGAGTTTTGTGGAATTCGCGGGGAGGAAAAGCCGGTGTCCAATGGAGTTCCAGAAATTCAAGTCGAAGAGCTGAAGCGCCGTCTCGATGCGAAAGAAGATGTCTTCGTCCTCGATGTGCGTGAGCCCAACGAATTTCAAATCTGCAACATCGGCGGACATCTGATTCCGCTCAACGACCTGCCTAAGCGCGTGAACGAACTCGATTCCAGCCGCGAGATCGTCGTGCACTGCAAAATGGGCGGACGCAGCGCGAAGGCAGTCGCCTTTCTGCAACAAGCCGGTTTCACCAAAGTTCACAACCTGGCCGGCGGCATCACCGCGTGGTCGGATCGCGTGGATCCAAAAGTGCCAAAGTACTAGGTTTGAAAGGCGCGGCTTCAGCCGCGCCGCACGACATCCGTTTCTCCCTTCCGACGAGTTGCTAGTCTGGTGCCTCGTTGTCCCTGATTTGCGTTGACATGTTTCCCATCAAGCGCATAATGACCTGTCCGGGGCCCCCAAGCGTTTTGCAGATTCTGTGACCGGAGGGTCGCGATGAAAACTTCTCTGCCGCTAAGTTTGTTTGCGTTGTTTCTGTCGGGTTTTTCTTCAGCTCAAGCTCCAGCACCGCAACCGCCCGCCGGTTCTACGGCCCAACAATCGACTCAGCAAGTTCAAGAACAAGCCCCACAGACAAGCTTTACGTCAGCAAAAGGGTTCGTGCTCGAAGAGGGAACGCCAGTGAGATTGCGAATCAATCGGACTGTCTCGTCGGCGGATGCCCATACGGGTGACACAGTGGATTTTGAGGTCTTGGACGACATCACGGTGAATGGCACGCTGGTCATCCCGAAGGGAGGACTCGCCTTCGCGACAGTTACCGAAGCTCAACCGAAAAGAAGAATGGCTCGCGGCGGGAAGCTCGACATGAACATCGACTACGTCAAGCTGGCCAGCGGCGAGAAAGCTACGCTACGAGCCGTGAAAGACCTTAAGGGTGGCGGGCATACGGGCGGTATGGTAGGCGGCATGGTGGCAACGAGTATCGTGTTTTTCCCCGCCGCGCCGCTTTTCCTCTTAATGCATGGGAAAGATATCAGCATTCCGAAAGGCACCGAAATTACCGCTTATGTAAACGGCGACAAGAAACTTGACTTGGCAAAATTTGAGACTGCAGTTCCGCCTGCTGCCGTGGCGCAGGGCTCGGGAACCGACAGTGCTGCCGAAAACGGCCCATCGGTCTACGCAAAGGTGCAGTTGGGGTCCGACCCCCCCCCCCCAGGCGCCGACATCGAAGTCGACGGCGGTTTCGTTGGCAATACACCTTCCGACGTTCTGGTCGCTGAAGGGGAGCATACTGTCTCAGTGAAGAAGCCAGGTTTCAAAGACTGGGAGCGAAAACTTAAAGTCACTGGCGGGAGCAGCGTCCACCTCAACGCGGAACTGGAAAAGGTTTCGAGTCCTTAGTTGCTCGCGAACTCACCCTTGCACTTGCGTTTTTTCGCAAATCCGTCATAATTACGCGGTTTCCTTCCCCCCGGGAGGTTTCATGTTCTCCTTTCATTCGTTCTCACCGCTCGGCATTAGTGTGCCTGGCGGGGCTCGCCTGTCTCGCATTACTCCTGCTCCTCGCGGTGGTGGGCTTATTCCTTGCCGCTTTTCCTGCCGCTGCGCAGAATTCCACTACAGCAGGTCCTAACTCCGCTCCCACGTATCAGAGTCTGCGCAATCTCACACTGAGCAGCGAATCCGCGGCGTCAGCAATTAAATGAAAAGGGGAGCACATGTGTGCTCCCTTATTATCCCCCCGACGTTTTTTTCGAGATGCAGTTTTACTTGCTGGAGGCATCAGCCTGCATGCCGTGGCCGGCATCCGTCAGCTCAAGAGCGAATTTCTTCCCCTGAAAGCGCAGACCAGAGAGCGAGTTGGGGCCGCTGTCGTTCCTACGTGTCAAGGCAGCATCGTTGTCGGATGGCGACTGCAAATCCACGACATGCGCGGTCGTCGTCGCCACAACATTCTTGCCTTTCAAAATACTCACTTCGACATTCGGTCCGCTGCCTTCCCACTGAACCTTGTATTCTCCGGGCTTCAGCGTGGTTCCATTCAACATGACCGCGTTGCCGAGTTGCAGATTACCTTTGCTCGCAGCAAAGGCGCTCGAGGCCAACATCAAAGCCAACCCCAGTACGAGAATCTTCACTAATTGACCCTTAGAAACTGTCGCGAACTTCATAATTGCTCCTTTTTTTCTTCTCCGAATTTCGTCAGAGAACGGTTGGGGCGGCTCCGGTTCGCGACTTCCGCGAGAAAACAGTTGTGTTTTGCCGCGCATCGCCTACAATTCACCCGCTGGGGTTCAGCAGACAGGCCGTCAGGCCTGCATGCTGTGCATCGGGGTTTTCTCACCAGGGCCGCCAAACCGAAAGTGAGAAAATCCCTAACCCCGCAAAGTTCCGCTGTTACTGCAACGATCCAGTAGCTTCTATTTCCGGCTGCGTCCTTGCAATTCTCTTGCCGAGGTTGCGCAGCCCGCAACCCGTTGAAATTGGTAGACAGAAGTTGACTAATATCGCAAACAAATCAATCGGTTGATGTCCGTCTTCGAACTCCGCTGTTCGATAGCGAACACTGATTATTACGTGCCGTCCTCTGGGAAAGTTCCATGACTCTAAACTGACTTTGCAAAGTTCCAATCACGCTGGTTTGACGTAGTCTCGACATCTCGGTTAGCAAGAGACTAAGCCAATATCGGCGGACATTTCCCGGCCATGAGTGATTCCGGGACAATCTTTGGTGTTTTGTTTTGTTACCGGACCAGAGAGCGCAAGGATGCGCCGCTCAATGGCGCGAGTAGGCGATTAGAAGGATAAAAGGAAAACGGGCCGCGAGATCTAAGCGGCCCATTGATAATTAGCGCGTGCAGATTACTTCCGTGCTTTCAGTCTGCGTCGCCGTGCTGACGGTCCACTGACCAGATGCTGGCCTGATTTTTTTCGAATGGATAGACGTGCACCATCCAGTTGAAGATCACTGGATGAAAAGTTCCTCCCGCGGCATCGCATGCTTCCTGCGTCGTGATCGATCCCTTTAACCCAAACTGTGGATGCGGTGCCAGGTATTCACCATTTCGTCCGGGAGGTGCGGTGCAAAAATTTACGTGCTCGTGCCATTGCGCGATGCTTAGCGGTATGCGCTGGTCGAGTTCATCCTCACCGAACCGCTTGGGCGCGGTGTACATTACGCCAATTAGTTTGTAGTCATCGCCGTGCTTTTCGTACAGCAGCGAGGTGGGATGTTCGGGATTGAAGCTAAAAGCGGCCTCAAACCCATATTGATAGTTGGTGAAGTGATAGATTTTTTGTGGAAAGTTGGGAAGGAATATCTTGTAGCCATCATTCAAAGCGGCATGGTAGTCGATATACTTCTCTGAAGCTTTGCGCGCGCTTTCTACAATCTGCTTCGCCCGCTCGGCATCGCCCGGCTGCGGCTGCCGAAGGGCCGTCATCTTCATGTGCGGACCCATGTCCATGTGCCCTTCCATGGAATGCATGGCATGGGCCCCGGCGTCGCTATCGCCGTCCCCTTTATCCGCTCCCATCGACATGCCCTTCATGTTCGACATGTCGTGTGTCGACATATCCATGCCGGGCATGCTCTGCTGTGAATTGGCAGGCGCGCTGGCGGGAGCCTGCTGCTGACTCCACATAACGCCGGCCGATAGGAAAAGCGAAAGCAAAATGGCGATACGGTCACGCATCACAGTTCTCCTCGAATAATAGTAACCCTGCCGCAGCCGAGTTGTTTCTGCAAGCCGAGTTACAAAATATTACAGAGGTAACCGCGTGAACACCCGGCCGCCATATCGCCTGCGCCGTGATCAGCCTTTATTACTGCAAAGGCTCGGAGACATGTTCGTGAACCGTCACCCACTTGCCATCCTGACTTTCGAGAACCGCGGTCCAGCGAAAGGTCGCCATCTCGACTTTTCCTGCGGTTGTAGTCATCTCGCTTTTCACAGTCGAGGTCACCCATACCAGGTCTCCGTGGGGATGGATGGCCAAGTCATCATTGAGCGTGAACTTGGCGCTCTTGTAACCGGCGAGCAGGGCCTTCACTCCCTTTTCGTATTCTTCCCAACTCCCGTACTTCAAGGGAGCGAGATCGAAGAAAGTGTGCGGACCGCTCGCATAATACTTCGCCACATTCGCGGGACCGAGCGTTGCCCATCCATCCCACACTTTCTGCAGGTAAGCTTTGTCAGGAGCGGCAGGGACGGTGGATTTTTTCGAAGCAGCCTTTGGCTGCGCGAAGCTGAACAGGGTGAGGGTAATCAGGCACAGCGAAACGGCAGACAATCGCTTCATTCGTAGTATCCTCGGTTGGTTTAGTCCCATGTAATCCGGGAGGCCGCCGGAATTCTCGCACAGCGGGCCGCTGATCTGCAAAGTTCTGTACTGGGCGACGACACATTGACCGATTTCCACAACACACGCTAGAATAGTTGAGTTTGCCTGTACTCGCCGGCCCGTTCTGGGGAGGCTCGCCCTGGCTGCTGAAACGCCGCAGGGAAACACAGCAAGCAGAGACAGTTCAGCAGGTCTAGGTTGCGCCCGTGTGCGCACAAGGACAAGGACTATGTTTCAACGCTGAACTTTCACGATATTTTGACGGAGGCAGGCGTATGTACGCGGTTATCCGCGCCGGCGGCAAGCAGTACCGGGTGGCGCCCGGGGACGTGATTCGAGTTGAGAAGATGGCCACGGGCACCGATGGCCAGGTAGAGTTTCCTGAGGTTCTGGCCGTGTCGGGCGGCGAAGGTCAGATTGGCAAGCCGCAAGCCGAAGCGCGTGTGGTCGGCCATGTGGTTGAGGAAGGTCGCGGCGAGAAAATCCTGGTCTTCCACTACAAGCGCAAGAAGCAGTACAAGAAGCTGCGCGGCCACCGGCAGGCATTCACCGCCGTGCGCATCAGCGAGATCGCTTTTGACGGCCAGAGCTTCAAGGCTCCCGAGCTGGCAAAAAAACAGCCCAGGGCGAAAAAAGTGGCCGCCGTAGAAGAGCACGAGAACGAGCATAAGTCCGAAGCCAAGGCGGCAAAGGGCCATGCCAAAAAGAAAGCTGCTCCTAAGAAGTCTGCGGCCAAAAAGTCGACAGCAAAAAAGAAGAAGTAAAACCGGACAGCTCAGCCTGCGGTGCGACTTCGCGAAGAGCTGAGAAAACGAGAACTGAGAGCGGACTCATGGCACATAAAAAAGGACAAGGCACATCACGAAACGGCCGCGACTCGAACGCACAGCGGCTGGGCTTCAAGGCATTCGGCGGGCAGATTGTCCCCGGAGGCACGATCATCGTGCGGCAACGCGGAACCCGTGTAAAACCTGGGCTGAACGTTGGCCGCGGCAAAGACGACACGCTTTTCGCCAAGATCACAGGCCGCATCAAGTTCCTGAACAAGGGCTCGATGGGCAAGTTCGTAATGGTCGAGCCGATGGAAGTCACGGAATAGTTCGCTTCCGTTCGCGAATCGAGCGTTGTGTTTTTGCAAGCCGCGGCCTGCCGTCGAGCGCCGCTCCCAGCCTCGCCTTCGGGACGAGGCTTTTGTTTTTCCTATCCAATCATGTTCATCGACGAAACTAAAATTCGTGTCAAAGCCGGCGACGGCGGCAACGGCTGCATGGCTTTCCGCCGCGAAAAATACGTTCCGCGCGGCGGCCCTTCGGGTGGCGACGGGGGCAAGGGCGGCGACGTCGTCATGGAATCCAGCGAGCGCCACAACACGCTGGTGCACTTCCGTTTCAATCCAGAATATAAAGCCGAGCGCGGACGCCATGGCGAAGGCTCGAACAAAACCGGCCGCGAAGGTGCCGACGTTCTTCTGAAGGTCCCTGTAGGAACGATTGTCTACGACGAAGAAACCGGCGAAAAAGTTTTCGATTTTTCCGCTCCCGATCAGCGTATGGTGATCGCCCGCGGAGGCCGCGGAGGGCGCGGCAACGCGCGCTTTGCCACTTCGGTGCATCAGGCTCCGCGCGAGCACGAACCCGGCCGTCCCGGCGAAGAGCACAACTACCGCCTTGAACTAAAACTGTTGGCAGATGTTGGCCTGGTCGGCTATCCGAACGTGGGCAAGTCGACGCTGATTTCCCGCATCTCCGCGGCGCGTCCGAAAATTGCCGACTATCCTTTCACCACCCTCGAACCGAATCTCGGAGTTGTCGTAGTCGGCGATCCGCGGGGCGAAGCAAGCTTCGTGGTCGCCGACATTCCCGGCCTGATTGAAGGCGCGCACACCGGCGCGGGCCTGGGCACGCAGTTTCTGCGCCATATCGAGCGTACGCGCCTGCTGGTTCACCTAGTCGATGTATCGGACGCGAGCGGACGTCCTGACGTCGTGAAAGACGTGGAAGTGATTCGTGGCGAACTGTCCAGCTTCGGGGCTCAGCTGGAAGAAAAGCCGATGATCATGGTCGCGTCAAAAATCGATGTGGCTAATAAAGACAAAGTTGCCGCCCTGAAGAAATATTGCAAGAAGCACAAGATGAAGCTCTATGAGATTTCAGCCGTGACTGGCCAAGGGATCGAAGAGCTGAAATTCGCCATCGCAAAGGAAGTCGAAGCTCTGCGTGAGCAAGCGCTGCAGCAAGCCCAAGCTGCCGACAGCCACAGAGCCTGATGCCTACAGGGGCTAATCCTTCTGAAATTCCTACGCTCGCGGCAACTGCGATCCGTGCTGAAAGTGATATTGCAGAATCCTCGCTGCGAGCGCGGGAGGCATTTCGTTGTGATCGGAATGCACCGTGCGCACGATTTCTCCCTTGCAAATTACTTCTGTCGGCGAAAGACCGGCAATCTCGGGCGGAAGCAGCAGATTAATTTCCAGCACGACATTCGGCTGCAAGAGATCCTCGGCCTGAAACAGCAAACCCGAGCGGCTGATATTTCTGGTTTCGCCCGCGTGCCACTTCTCTTCGTCGAGGCGGCGATATTTCAAAGGCAAGTGAAGCTGAAAACGTTGTGCGCGCGACAAGGTCGATGGATCGCGTCCTTGCGCCGCCGAAGCATGAACGGCTTGAACTGGCATGGCAACCTCACGGGGGATTGGGGTGGAATCCAGCACTTCGCGAACTTTGTTTTTCAGGTCACGAAGGGTAAAAGGTTTCTGGAGCAGGCGTACGCCCGCGTCCAGCGTGCCATTGTGCCCGATCACATTTTCGGTGTAACCGGACATGTAAAGCACTTTCGTGTTGGGGCGAATTTCAGAAATGCGCCGCGCGACCTCGCGGCCGTTCATTCCAGGCATGATCACGTCGGTGAGCAGGAGGTGAATCACTCCGTCATGCGCGACGGCGACTTGGATCGCCACCGCTCCGTCGGCGGCTTCTATCACGCGATAATCTTGTTTTTCGAGGAACTGCCGCGCCAAATATCGCAGGTTCGCTTCATCTTCCACCAGCAGGATGGTCTCAGTTCCGCTCTCTGCCAGAGCATTCTCCGCGGGCGCCGAGGCCACCTGTGCAACGCTGTCCGCATGTTCGGGCACACGGGGCAAATAAATCTTGAACGTCGTCCCTCTGTTTAACTCGCTGTAAACCCAAATGTACCCGCCGCTCTGCTTGATGATGCCGTACACCGTGGATAGGCCCAGCCCAGTCCCCTTCATTCCCTTCGTAGTGAAGAAAGGCTCGAAGATGTGCGACTGAGTTTCCGAATCCATTCCTGCGCCGGTGTCGCTGATGGCGAGCATCACGTAGTCTCCTGGTTTCAATGGGGTACGAAAACGCGCATAGTCTTCGTCGAGCAGAACGTTTGAGGTCTCAATGGTCAACTTCCCGCCTGAGGGCATGGCGTCGCGCGCGTTCACTGCGAGGTTCATGATGACCTGCTCGATCTGCCCGGCATCGGCGCGCACCGCGCCCAGCGCAGCTCCCGGGACCATTACCAGATCGATGTCCTCACCGATCACTCGCGTGAGCATTTTGAAGTTCTCTGTGACCACGGCATTCAAGTCGAGAATCTTCGGCGCCAGCATCTGCTTGCGGCTGAATGCGAGCAGTTGCCGCGTGAGCGAGGAAGCGCGTTCGGCCGCGCTTTTGATCTCCTGGGCCGGACCGCGTAGTGCAGGGTCGGGACCGAGTCGATCAAGCAGAAATTCCGAATACCCTGAAATTACCATCAGCAGGTTGTTGAAATCGTGCGCAATTCCGCCGGCCAGTCTTCCGACCGCCTCCATCTTTTGCGACTGCCGCAGTTGCTCCTCCAGCGTGCGGCGTTCGGTCACGTCCTCGGCAAACAACTCGAAGGTCTTCCCCCTTTTTCCATCGCGCACTGCGCGCCCGGAAACACGAACCACGGTTCCAGTGCCGTCTTTGCGTTTCCATTCGGAAATCAATCCAGTGAAAGGAACTGCGGCCAGCAGATGATCCGCCAGCTCGAACCACTGATGCGTATCAGCATAAAGTCCGCCAAGATGCTTGCCCCTGAGATCCTGCGCGGAAGAATATCCCAGCATCGTCAGCAGCGCCGGATTCGCATCCAGCACCAGACCCGCCGAATCGCAACGGCAGATTCCGTAAGGAGCGTTCGTCACCAATGAGCGGAAATTTATTTCCGAGCGTCGCAGCCCTTCCTGCGTCGCTCGCAGCGCCGCGTTGAACCAGCAGATGAGCATCGCCAGCAAAACGAACAGCGCTAGCCGGATCATCGTCGACCGGTATTGCGCCGGTGTGTGTTCTCCAGTAAATGAAAAATACGCGCTGACGGTGAGGGCGAACGAAGTGGCTACCAACCCCGGCTTCCAGCCGCCATACCACGCGCTCACCATCACCGCCACGGCAAACACCGCGAGGCGGCTTTCATTGATGTTGGGAAGCAGTAGAGCCGGGATCAGCGCCAGGGTCGTGCTGAGCACCGCTACGCCGTAACGCAGGATGGGCGCGCGGGCGGGAGGAATGCGAAGTAGGGGGAGGGTTACTCGCATGCAAACCATACTATTGCTAAAAGTGTAACCTCGCGAGATTACATGAGTACATTCCAATCTCTCGTGGGCAAATGTTGATTTGTCCGCCGGGGCAGGTCCAGCCAGACGATGTCCAATCGGACAATGCCCCTGACCTTCTTCGCCAGTGGCGGAGCCGGGATGGCCGGACTTGCCAACCGCCCCTCGAAACGAAGAAACTAGCGGCTCATGAATATCGGCTTTTTTGGCGGTACGTTCGATCCCATTCATCGCGGACACATGGCCCTGGCGCGTGCCGCGCGCGAGCGCTACAAGATTTCGCGCATTTACTTTGTCCCGGCGAACGTGCCGCCGCACAAGCAAAGCCAGCCACTCTCGGCCTTCGCGCATCGCTATGCCATGCTCGCTCTGACGACCGCGCAGGAAAAGAATTTCCTGCCCTCGCTGCTCGAAGCTCCCGAAGAATATGTTCCGGATAGCCCCAAAAATATCGAGAAGGTGAAGTTGATCGACAAAAAGAAGAACAAGAATCAAGAGCAGGCCTCGGCGAAGCCCAACTACACCATCGAAACTGTGAAGCGCCTGAAGCAGTCATTCAAAAAAGCAGATCGCCTCTTCCTCCTGATCGGAATCGACGCCTTCGCCGATATCGCCAAGTGGCATCAACCTGAGGCCCTGTTTCGCGAGTGCGAATTTGTCGTCGCCAGCAGGCCTGGCTACTCTCTCGCCGATGTCGCCAACGCCCTGCCCGAAAACTTGCGCCCACGAGCGGAGGCGACCCGCCCATTTCAAAAGCAAGCCGCCACCGGGGACCTTGTGCTGACCGGTGTGACAATCCATCTACTCGACGAGGTCTATCAGCCCGTCTCCTCCACCACGATTCGCGAGGCCGCCGCCGCCGGCAAACCGCTGGCGCGCTTCGTCGATCCCGCCGTCGCCGACTACATAAAAAAAACCGACCTGTACAAGAGTTAGTCGCTGTCGTTAGTCGTTCGCAAAATCGCTCAACGCCTCCAGTCATTTACAATGAGAGCTCAGCCCCACAGGGCGAACGACCATCGACTGACAGCAAACGACGAACGACCGAGAAATTGAACGACTCTCTGCATGAAAAAAAACGATCTGAAGCGCCAGGTAGCGGCAGCCATCCAGGCCTGCCTCGACAAAAAAGCGGAAGAACTTTCCATCCTCGAAATGGAAAAAGGATCAGGGGCATTTACCGATTATTTTGTCCTTTGCAGCGGCACCAACCCGCGGCAGGTGCAAGCCATCGCAGACGAGGTCGAGCTGCGTTTGAAGACCGCGGGCGTGTACCCAGCCCACGTCGAGGGCTACAAACAAGGCGAATGGATCCTGGTCGATTACACGGATTTTGTCGTCCATGTTTTCTCCGAGAAGGCGCGCAAGTTCTACGATCTCGAACGTCTGTGGAAGACGGCGAAGCGTCTCGAGCCCTCAGAGTTGGAATCGAAGCCGCGCTCCAAGCCGGTGCTTGAAACAAAAGTTGGGAAAAAGACGAAAGCAACGCCGCGCAAGCCCGCCACTGGCCGCAAACGAGCCTAGTTCGAACCGCGGGAGGCTTCGGCTGTCTGCTGTCTGCTGAACGCTGAGTAGCTTATGTCAACTCCGCCGAAAGCCGAGCCCACACAGACCGAAATAACGACCGAATCACCATCGGCCGAACCTAGCTGGGGAAATTCCTACCGCCTCATCGCAACCGAAAAGTGGAAGGCGAAATCGTCGGCGATGGGGAAAGCCGTCACCGAAGCTCTGGTGGAGTATGCCCAGCCCAGGCCGGGCATGCAGGTTTTGGATCTCGCCAGCGGCACCGGCGAACCGGCCATCAGCCTCGCAGAACGCGTCGGCGGGCAAGGGCACGTCACTGCTGTCGATCTCAGCGCCGAACTGCTTGAGATTGCAAAAAGTCGAGCGCAGGAGCGCGGCCTGCAGAATTTTTCAACACGGGAAGCCGACGCGCACGCGCTTCCTTTCAACGAAAGCAGTTTCGATCTGGCTACATCGCGCTTCGGAGTGATGTTCTTCCGCGACGCCGCCCTCGCCTTCCGCGAACTGCGCCGCGTTCTGCGCCCGAATGCCCGTGCCTGTTTTCTAGCCTGGGGATCGATCGATCAGCCTTACTGGCAGTGCACGATGGGCGTCGTGCACCGGCATGTAGGAGGTTTTCTCTTGCAGCCGGATGGCCCCAATCCATTCCGCTTCTCGCAGCCGGGAAGGCTCTCGGAGATTTTGCAAGCCGCCGGCTTCCACGACGTTCATGAAGAAACCAGGACAGTTCCCTGGACATGGCCCGGTACGCCCGAAGAAGTATGGGAGCAGGCGCAAGCAGTGTCCGTGCCATTCCGCCCCCTGCTGGATCGTGTTCCTGAAGACCAGTGGCCGCAGATCCACGCCGACGTGATCGCTGCGATCAAGCAATACGCCCGCGGAGAAAACATCGAGTTCGGTGCTTCGGTCGTGCTGGCATCCGGAAGCAACTGAACTTTGATTATCCTAGTCGTGATGACCAAACTGTGAAGATCAAAATTGCCTGGGTAGGAAAAACGAAAGAGCCGGCGATCCAGGCGCTCACCGACGAATATCTCAAGCGAATCTCGCGCTACCTCCCGGTGGAAGGACTGGCATTGCGTGATGAAGCCGCGCTTCTGCAAATGAGCGGTCGCGTTGCGCCAGAGAAAAATAAACTCACTCGCGCCAAGTCGACAATCGTGCTGATGGACTCTCGCGGAAAGCAACTCTCCTCTGAAGAGTGGGCGCGTTTTCTCGGAGACTATCAGGATCGCAATCCATTGCCGCTGGTCTTTGCTATCGGCCCGGCCAATGGGTTCAGCGAAGAAACTCGCGCGTCAGCTCATCACACTTTCTCGTTCGGCAAAATGACGCTTACCCATGAATTGGCCCGCGTGGTCTTGCTGGAGCAAATCTATCGCGCCTTCACCATTTTGAAGGGCCATCCCTATCATTCCGGCCATTAGGGCGGCGAGGTACGAAAGAACGGGGATGTCAGAAGGATGCACTGCCCCAACATGCACCTTCGTGAGTTGTTCCCGGCTTGCGGCGCGGCCTACAGTGGTTGAATCAGAACCGCGAATAGAACTCTGGGAGCCCTAATCCATGAAAAACGTGATGGAACTGTTGCGCGCGAAAGAACAAGAGTTGTTGAAAGTAAAGCGCCAAGTCGAAGCCTTGCGCGTAGCCCTGCCCTTGTTGCGCAGCGATGACGATCCAGCCGAGCCCGTCCCATCTCAACCAGTCGCCAGGGGAACAAGCCATCTAAGCTGAATTCTCTTTTCGGCTCCCCATTTGTTTTTCGGAGTAGGAACCTACTGCGTCACCGTAGCCTGATAGCTCACGGCTTGCCATTGCCCATTCCGCCGAACCCACACCCGCGTGTAACGATACGGTCCGCTGAAGTCTTCGCCGAGCTGGTGGCCTTTCACATCGGCGCGCGCGGTAACCACCGCTGTATCGCCATAGACTCTCACGACCATGTCCGTTACATTCAGCTCTTCGTAGCGAAGTTGTCCACTGCGCCGCGCAGAAATCGTTTCCTGTTTCGTGGTCACCTGCCCCAGCGGAGTGATGGCCACATAGTCCTCCGAAAGTGTGCGCAGTGGAAACTCCGCGTCGCGTCGCAGGCTGGCCTCTCTTGCCTGGCGCTCCATATCGACGATTTGGCGGATCGTTTCCTGCTCGACTGAGTCAAAGGCTCTGGGATGAGCCACGTGCTGCCCGCAAAATGCCGGCAACGCCGCGAGCATACAAAACAATAACAAGAAACAATTGTTGATCACGGAGACCTCCGATGTCTGCCCTGAGAGACAGAGATCTGCTTACACCCGGGTACGCGAAGTTGGATGCAGGAGTTCCAACGAAAGTTCAGCATTCCGCGGAACATCGTAGCCACCGAACCACGCTTCGCAACGCATTCTAGTAGAATCGAACCTCTGGCAGGACCGATGTTTACGAGTTACGAAACCCGATGTTATGAATGACGTCCGCCGCGGTCTGATTATCGTGAACACAGGCCCGGGGAAGGGCAAAACCACGGCGGCAATGGGAACCGCTCTCCGTGCCGTAGGCCAGGGCATGCGCGTGCTAATGCTGCAGTTCCTGAAAGGCTCATGGCACTATGGCGAGTTGGACGCGGTGAAGGCCTTAGGCGACAAGTTCGTGATGAAACAGATGGGCCGCGGATTTGTAAAAGTGGGTACGGAAAAGCCCGACCCCGAAGACGTCAAGATGGTGGAAGCGGCCTGGGCCGAAGCCGATCAGGCAATTCACTCCGGGGGCTGGGACCTGGTGGTGCTGGATGAGATCAATTATGCCATCAGTTACGGCATGCTTGATCCAGCTAAGGTGGTGGAGAGCCTGAAAAGAAAACCTGAGATGGTGCATGTCATCTTGACGGGAAGAAGCGCGCACCCCACAATTGTCGAAGCCGCCGACACGGTCACCGAGATGCGCCAGGTGAAACACGCCTACGAAAAAGGCGTGATGGCGCAGAGAGGAATCGAATACTAAGTACCTGGTACCAAGTACCCAGAAGAGCCCTGATCTTTCAGGATACTAGGTACTGTCAACTATTATGGCTTGGTTCAAGCGCGAATCCGGCGAGCTCGATACTTCCGGCAAGAAAACGGTCCGTACCGAAGGTCTGTGGGTAAAGTGCGAAAACTGCCGCCAGATCATCTGGAAGAAAGATCTGGAAGAAAACTTGAACGTCTGCCCGAAGTGCGCGAAACACTTTCGCATCGACGCACGGACCCGCTTGGCTCTGCTGCTCGATGACAGTGACTATGAGACCTTCGACGGCAATCTTTCCTCGACCGATCCTCTCAAGTTCGTCGATCTGAAGGCTTACTCGACCCGCCTGCGTCAAGCTCAGCACGATACTGGACTGAAAGATGCCGTCATCAATGCCGAAGGCAAGCTGCTCGGCCGCGATGTCGTGGTCAGCGCCATGGAGTATGCCTTCATCGGCGGCAGCATGGGCGCAGTCGTCGGCGAGATGATTACCCGGGCGGTTGAGCGCTCGGTTGATTCGCACATGCCCCTGATTATCGTCTCCGCTTCGGGCGGCGCCCGCATGATGGAGGGCGTCGTCAGCCTTATGCAGTTGGCCAAAATCTCCGCCGCTCTCGCGCGTCTCGACAAAGCGAAAGTCCCATACGTTTCCGTGCTCACCGACCCGACGACTGGCGGCGTCACCGCATCTTTCGCAATGTTGGGTGACCTGAATATCGCTGAGCCCGGCGCTCTGATCGGCTTTGCTGGGCCGCGCGTGATCGAGCAAACGATCCGCCAGAAATTGCCCGCAGGATTTCAGCGCAGCGAATTCCTGCTCGACCACGGCATGCTGGACGCCGTAGTCCATCGCAAGGAACTCAAGCCGTACATCGCTCGCGCTCTGGATTTTATGGTGGGAGCAGTCGCCAGCTAGTTTTTCGCGCCGCCCATCGAACCCTATTTACCAAATTCCGCTTTATCCCTAACTTCCATGAACCCAAGTCGCTGCTTAGGTCTCATCGGTGGACTCGGCGTCGGAGCCACCATCCACTACTACTCGCAACTAGCCAAAGCTCACGAGGCCGACCCGCATGGCCGCACTCTCAACATCGTCATCCCCACGCCGAGACCTCGCGCGTATTCTCCTACGTGCAGGCCAAGGATCGCCCCGGTCTTGCCGAATACCTCGCCAGCTTTATCCGCCGCCTCCACGCCGCCGGGGCCGAGTTCGCCGCCATCCCAGCGGTCACTCCTCACTACTGCATCCGCGAGCTGGCCGCCATCTCTCCCGTGCCCGTCATCAACATTTTTGACCCTCTTGTCCATGAACTCACCGCGCGATCGGCACGCCGCGTCGCCGTCTTCGGTACCCGCTTTGTCATCGAGTCCGCGCTCTTCGGCGAACTCCACAACATAGAAGTCATCTCACCGGCCCTACCCGAGATCGACTTCATCCACAACACCTACGTCGAACTTGCGCGCACCGGAAAGCCTTCTACAGATGGCCAGCAGCACCGCGACCTCACAGCCCTTGCCCAAACTCTCATCCGCCGCTAATCCCTCGACGCCATCATCTTTGCCGGCATCGACCTCTCTCTTCTCTTCAACCCCGCCAACACCGATTTCCCCCACGTCGACTGCGCTGCCCTTCACCTGCAATCGATCCTTCACCACCTGCTCGGGTAGAGCCTGCCCTCTGATCTGACAAACTTGGTCTGTCAAACTGTGGATTCAGTGCATCGGCATACCACGAACAGAAGATAAGGGTGTATGAAAAAAGGACCTGCGTCCGATTGGACCTACGCTGGAACCATCGCCATAATTTCCTCGTCAATCGTCCCCGCGCGTGAGAAGTTCTCAAGCTTGATCACGAGGGTTTGACTCACTTCCTGGCCTTTTGCCACGACCAACATTCCCGCTCGGGTTCTAATCTCCTGCTGCAGGATCATACCTTTCGTAAGCTTGGACGTTTGAACCTTTCTCAGTTCCATCTTGGCGCCCTCAGTTTTGACGCCCACCAATGCTTCGACCATCGCCGGGTCGAACTCGGTACGCCGGCAGCGAAGGCTCGCAATCGCCTGTTCGTCCGACGTCCCCTTCATTCTGAGGTTGTCAAAGGCAATTGCAAGTTTAAGGACGTTGGCCCCAAAAACAATATCTGCCGCAGGTGAAGCCGGCGCGTCAGGAACTTTGGCAATGAGTTCCTTAGCAAATTGTTGACCGATCATCCAGGCAACAGACTCAAGCCGGGGAATGTTGGCGAGGAGGTCTCGGGCAACTTGAGGATGAGCATCGAACCGTGCCTGATTTCCCGGGGAGAGAGGCTCTCCCCTATAGGCGGTCTGAATAACTTCGGAATCGAGGGTAACGCAGCCCAACTGTGACAGCATGGCTGCGGCATCGAAACGCCATGGAGAAGGCACACCGAACTTGCCAATCAAGTGGCGGACTAGTTGCGCAATACGCATTGACCTTCCAAAAGCCTCGGGGCTTGCGGCCCCCAGCACATCAGACAATACCTTGATGCTTCCCATGAGGGTCTTTTCGAGGAGTTCTTTCTCGGCCGTAATCAGGCGGTATTGAGCGACGCCGGTGGTGATGGCGGTTGCTAAAATCTCCTTCTCGCACGGCTTGGTGAGAAAGCGGAATATGTTTCCCTCGTTCACCGCCTCGATGACTGCCATCATTTCGGTGTAACCGGTCAGCAGCATCCTCACCGTGTCCGGGCTGGCTTGGCGCACCTTCGCTAAGAATTGTGCCCCGCTCATGCCGGGCATCCGCATATCTGAAATCACGACCGAGAACGGACCTCGCTCGCGCAGGATGGCGAGCCCTTGTTCACCACCAAGGGCTGTCTCCACCTCAAACTCCCGGTAAAGCATCCGCCGATAGCTTTCCAGTATCAGGGATTCGTCATCTACGAAGAGGACTTTCTCAGCCATGGTTTTCCTCTAAATACATTTCATCCTCGCCGTCATGGAAGCGGCGAATCTGGCATTCAGATTCCCGTTCGACTCGAAGGTGCAAGTATCTGCAACCGGCCATGGCATGGCCAGCACCGGCGTGATCACTTCATCGGCAGAATGCGTTAATTCATTACTTGCTTGGATCTAGCGGCGGTTTGGATCAGTGCTCGGCGATCTAAAGTAACTGCCTTTTTAGCCGATGACCATGCAAGCACAGACCCATCGGCTGAACCAACCCGGCCATGAACAACCTAACTCCAATGCAGGGAACCTACGATTATCGACTGGTCGCACTCTCCGTGCTCATCGCGATATTTGCCTCTTATGCGGCCCTGGACCTTGCAGGACGCGTGAACGCAAATCGAGGTCGCGTCCGCTTCGCATGGCTGCTTGGGGGCGCATTCGCGATGGGAAGCGGAATTTGGGCAATGCACTACACGGGAATGCTCGCCTTCCGGCTGCCGATGCGGGTTGCCTACCACGTGCCTACGGTGATTGCGTCCTTGTTGGCTGCAATCATGGCCTCTCTGATCGCCCTGTTTGTGGTCAGCCGGGATCGTATGACACCGACCCGCGTTGCCGGAGGAGGCATCCTCATGGGCGCCGGTATTGCGACCATGCATTACACCGGAATGGCTGCAATGCGCCTGGCTGCAATGCACAGTTATCACCGCGGATTGTGGACTTTATCCATTCTTCTTGCAGTCGTGATCTCGATGGTAGGGCTTCTGCTCATCTCGTATTCTCAGAACGAGCGCCGCGGAGGCTTGGCCAAGTTTGCTATCGCGTTGGTGATGGGCCTGGCGATTCCCGTGATGCACTATACAGGCATGGCCGCCGTGACCTTTACGCGGACCAATCTCTCGCCGGATCTCTCGTGGTCTGCGGACATATCGGCGCTGGCAAGTTCCGCCATAATCATCGTAACGTCCTGCATTTTGGCCTTTGTGGTTGTCACCTCTCTGGTTGATCGCCGACTCTCCGCTCAACAATCCATCCTGGACAACGAGCGGACAATGCTTCGCGCTTTAATCGACAACATCCCGGACTTCATGTACGTGAAAGACAGGCAAGGCAGGTTCCTGATTGCCAACCTACATACGGCTCAGGCCCTCGGAGCGACTATAGTCGAGGATCTGCTGGGAAAGACCGACTTCGATTTTTTCCCCAAGGACGTTGCGACTACTTTCTACGCCGACGAACAACAGGTGATGCGCTCCGAGCAGCCCCTGTTTAACCGCGAAGAAAAAATGGTGGACCGGAATGGCAACACAATCCATATTTTGACCACAAAAGTGCCTCTGCGAAACGCGGACGGCGTGATTTCGGGAATCGCCGGCATAGGACACGATATCAGCAAACGCAAGCGGAACGAGGATGCGCTGCGGGAAGCGGAACGGAAGTATCGCGAAATATTCGACGAGGCGATCGTCGGAATTTTTCAGAGCATGCCGAATGGCCGCTTCCTTAGGGTAAATCGGGCCATGGCTCGCATCTTTGGTTTTGCTTCTGCGGACGAGATGATGGCGGCCGTCACCGATATTTCCCAGCAGCTCTATGTCGACCCCGGACGTTACGAAGAGTTTGCCAAGGTGATGGATAGGCTCGGAAGCATGTTGAGCCTGGAATGTGAGGCCTATCGCAAGGATCGCAGCAAGATCTGGATCTCCTGCAGTGGGCGGGCGGTTCGTGAGAACCGCGTCGTGGTTCGTTACGACGGGATGATGGAAGATATCACAGAGCGCAAATTCCTGCGGGGGCAACTTCTTCAGGCGCAGAAGCTAGAGTCCATTGGTCAGCTTGCGGCAGGGATTGCTCACGAAATCAACACCCCGACTCAGTACATTGGAAGCAATGTGCGCTTCCTGAAGGATGCTTTTCAGGATCTGATAAGCCTTCTGGCCGACTATGAAAGGCTTCTGGCTGCGGCGCGATCCAACACTCTGAGTAGTGAAACGATTCAGGAAGTTGCGGCGGCGGTCGAACGCGCAAACGCCGGCTATCTGCTTGAGCAGATTCCCCAGGCCATCGAACAGTCAATCGAAGGGCTGAACGGAGTGTCAACGCTGGTAGGCGCAATGAAAGAGTTTTCCCATCCAGGAATGAAAGAGAAGATCCCGGTGGA
>Ga0307478_10000886_pt1 | contig 28220 bp, 19 predicted proteins | sample atmos_gasesECM4C_2_FD_203713 | JGI IMG/M metagenome (GOLD analysis project Ga0307478, IMG submission 203713) | Hardwood forest soil microbial communities from Morgan-Monroe State Forest, Indiana, United States - atmos_gasesECM4C_05 | ecosystem: Environmental > Terrestrial > Soil > Temperate...
CGGCTGCGCGTCTTGGGAGGACGTTCGCTAGTTTGGGGGCGGCAGAGTTATCGCATGAGCGATAGCGATTTTAAGGCGGCGAGCCGCGACGGGTACGGCGACGACTGGCCGATCAGCTATGCCGAGCTTGCACCGTATTACGACATCGTGGAGAAGTACGTGGGTATCAGCGGAGCGGCGGAGGGGAATGAGATGCTGCCCGACGGGCAATTTCTGCCGCCGATGAAAATGAGCTGCGGAGAAATTCAGCTGAGAGAACGCGTGAAGGCGAAGTTCGGGCACACGGTGACGATCGGGCGCGCGGCGGTGTTGACGCAAAATCATAATGGACGACTCGCTTGCCACTATTGCGGGCCTTGCGAACGTGGGTGCATGACGTTTTCTTACTTCAGCAGCCCGTTTACGACGGTCAAGGATGCGATTGCTTCCGGCAACTGCACGTTGTTTACAAATGCCGTGGTGAGCCATGTGGATATGGACACCGAGGCAAACAAAACTCGCGGAGTGACGTATGTGGATCGCCTGACGCGGCAGGTGAAAGAGGTTCGCGGAAAAGCGGTGATTCTTTGCGCGCAGGCGTTGGAATCGACGCGCATCTTGCTGAATTCTTCGACGCGGGAATATCCCAATGGACTGGCGAATTCGAGCGGTACCCTGGGGCATTATTTAATGGATCACGTCGTCGGAGCAGGAGCTTCGGGGCGTTTGGCGGATTTCAGGACTCTTCCCGATGCGAATGAGCCTGCTCGGCCCAACGGGATTTACATCCCGCGCTTCCGGAACACGCCTTCGAGCAAGAAACATTCCCAGTTTATACGCGGCTATGGTTACCAGGGCGGGGCGGGTGCGCAATTCAACTTCAGCGCCGAAGGGTACGGAACATCGCTCAAGAAGGCCGTGAAGGAAGGCGAGTACGAGATTGGGCTGGGAGCTTTCGGCGAATCGCTGGCGCGGTGGGACAATTATATTGAGATCGACCGCGATTTAAAAGATGCGTGGGGGATTCCTGCGCTGCACATTAACATGACGCACGGCGACAACGAAGCCGCGCTCATGGAGGATGCGGGGGCCACAGGGGCGGAAATGCTGGAAGCAGCCGGCGCGAAGGATATTCGCATGCACGCGAACGTCGAAATGCCGGGAATGGCTATACACGAACTGGGAACAGCACGCATGGGGAAGGATCCGAAGAAGTCTGTGCTCAATTCGTTCAACCAGGCGCACGACGTGAAAAATCTGTTCGTGATGGACGGGGCGAGCTTTGTGTCGTCGGCGTGCCAGAACCCGACTCTCAGCATGATGGCGATCACTGTTCGAGCATGCGATCACCTGATTGGCCGCTTCCGCAAAAGCGAGATTTAATGCAAACTTCCTCCGCACACCTTCTCACAGATAGATAGCACCCAGGGCAAGCAATCCCATCTACCTACACTTTTGTTGAGTTGCCCCCCGTGTTTACTGCGTAGCGCCACCTGGGCCTTTGAGGAATGCGTCGAGCTTGAGGAATTTGCGGCCGAGGGCGGCGCTGTAGCTGGACCATTCTTCCTCGCCGGAATCAGCGGCCAGGGCGGCGCGGACGGCGGCCATTTTGGAATCCATGTCGTCGAGGTAGTGGAAGACCAGGGCTTCGCGGATCATGGGTAATTTGGGCGAGCCGAATTCATATTGACCGTGATGGCTGATGAGGAGATGTTGGACGACCGTTTTCAGATTGGCGGGGAAACCTTCGATGGCGTCCATGGCTTTGGAGACGGTTTCGACTTCCATGACGATGTGGCCAAGGAGTTGGCCCTCGGTGGTGTAGCCGATGGCGCGGTCGTAGCAGAGTTCTTCGAGTTTGCCGACGTCGTGGAGAATGGCCACGGTCAGGAGCAGGTCGGGGTTTAGCTCTGGATAGTGGGCGGCAACCTGCTTCGCCAAGCCGCAGAGGCCGACTACGTGCTCGAGGAGTCCGCCGAGATAGGCGTGGTGCATCACTTTTGCCGCGGGGGCGCGCTTGTAGCGGGCGGCGATCGCGGGATCGGCGACGATTCCGTTTACTAATTTCTTGAGCCAGGGATTGGAGATGGAATTGGCATATTCGAGGAGTTGCGACCAGAGTTTGCCGACGTCTTCCTTGGTGTGGGGCAGAAAATCGGCAAGATCGACTTCCTCGGGTTTGGCGAGGCGGAGCTGCTGCAAGGTGAGCTGCGGCTTGTTGCGGTAGATTTCAACCCGGGCGTTGACCTTGACGATATCGTCGCGGCTGATGTCCTTCGCAGGAGCCTCATATTGATCCCACATCACAGCTTCGATCGTGCCACTGCGGTCTCCGAGCGCGAGACGGAGAAAGGATTTGCCCGCGCGCGTGTTGCGAATCTCTTTTTCGTGAACGAGAAAGAAAGTAGTGATGGTTTGTTCGGTGCCGAGGTCGGTGACGAACGGCTTCTTCATCAGGCGCCCGTGTCGGCGGCACGCTTGCCGAACAACAAGTATTTCTTGTGGCCCTTCTTGGTCTTGGTAACCTCAGGCGTGGCGCTAACTTCCTGAATTTCGGAGTTGCCTCCGCCTGCGGCATCCTGATAACCGGGCTTGATGACGACGTAGCTTTCTTCGCGAAGAGTCTTGAGATATTCGCGGAGGGCCGGCTCCATGCGCTGGCTATAGAGCTTCTCATTGATCTCATTTTCAACTTTGGCGAGCGATTGTTCGCCTTCGTCATAATGCTCGAGGACCTGGATGATCAGGAAGCCTTGCTTGGTTTCCATCACTTCGGTGAGGTCATTTCGCTTCATCTTGAAGACGGTGTCTTCAAGTTCCTTGGAAAGCTCGCCGCGCTTGTAGATGCCCAGATAGCCGCCTTGTTTGGCGGTGGCTCCGTCGGAATAGCGCTTGGCGATTTCGCCGAAGTCTTCGCCATCCTGGATGCGCTTCAGAGCCGTATCGGCCTTCTTCTTTAAGTCGGCGATTTCCGTTGCGTCTTTACCGGCAGTGTTGACTTCGATGGATCTCAGAGCGACTTGCTCGGGGCGAACAAACTCCGCCTTGTGCTCGTCGTAATACTTTTGGATCTCTTCCTTGGGGACATTGATGTGGGAGCCGACTTCGCTGCCGATAACCTTTTTCGTGAGCAAGCCGTTGCGGATGTTGTTCTTAAAATCTTCCCAGTTGAGGCCCTGTTTGGAGACAGCCTCTTCGAGAGCTTCCATGCTTGGCAGTTTGTTTTCGATTCGGATTTGATCGAGCTGCTTGATGACGTCCGGCTCGACGCTGATGCCCATGTCTTTGGCGCGCTGTACGAGCAGGGACTGGTCGATGAGATCGCGGAGGGCGTTTTTCTGGAGGTCATCGATACGCGTTTTCAACTGCTCCGCGGTGCAGCGATTTTGACAGTCCGCCTTGGCATCCTCCTCGGCGGTGACCTTGGAGCGTTCGAATTCTGAGCGCGTGATGACTTCGTTGTTGACGCGGGCGACGATTTCTTCAACGACTCTGCCTTCGGTCGGGGAGACGGCGGGCGCCGCCTTTTTTACCGGCACGGGCTTCTTGGCCGGAGCGGTATCTGGAACGTCAGCGGGAGCCTCATCCGGTTTCTCGAGAGTGGGTTTGGCAGGCGGATTCTGAGTTTGGGGAGGCGGCGTGGGCGGCTGCTGCGCCGCGAGCGGCAGACCGGCCAACAGCGCGGCGATAACTGCAAGATTTCTCATGTAGTTCCTCACCTATAGAGTTTAGCTCTGGCCTTGAAGGCCGAGCAATACGTTTCTGAGAGCGCCGGGGACCGACTCTCCACGGGTGGTTTCCAGCCAGAGCACGCCGCTCGGGTCCAGTTTAATGCCCTTTCGCGAGCGCACGACTTTGACCAGCGTGGCGGGGTCGAGCGGCGTTTCCGCGTGAAAACGGATGGCGATGCGGTTGCCCTGGCGTTCGACCGCGGAGATGCGCAGGCGCTCACACATCGATTTGAGGACGGCGTACTCCAAAAGGTTTTCTACCGTGGCGGGCGGAGCGCCGAAACGGTCAGTTAGTTCCCGGTGGACGTCTTGTTTTTCCTCCTGGCTGGCGATCGAGGAGATGCGTTTGTAGGTGCGCAGGCGGAGATTTTCGCTCGGGATGTAGTTCTCGGGGATGCGAACGTCTAGGCCGAGGCTGAGAGTGGTGCGCAATTCGGGGGCGGATTCTTCGCCTTTTAGTTTGGAGACGGCGCGCTCGAGCATTTGGCAGTACATGTCGAAGCCGATGGCTTCGATGTGGCCGTGTTGCTGGCGGCCTAGCATGTTGCCGGCGCCGCGAAGTTCCAGGTCGAGAGCTGCAATCCGGAAGCCGGCGCCAAGTTCGCTGAATTCTTTCATAGCGGAGAGGCGTTTGCGGGCGATGTCGGAAAGAGATGTATCCGGCGGGACGAGCAAATAGGCATACGCGCGTTGGTGGGAACGGCCGACTCGGCCGCGCAATTGATAGAGCTCGGCCAGACCGAGGCGGTCGGCGCGATTGATGAGGATAGTGTTGGCGCGAGGGATGTCGAGCCCGTTTTCGACGATGGTGGTGGCGACCATCACGTCCGCTTCGTCGCGGATGAATTTCAGCATGACGCTTTCGAGTTCTTTTTCGCCCATTTGGCCGTGGCCGACTACGACGCGGGCTTTGGGCACAAGTTTTTGCACGAGGGTGGCGAGCGAATAGATGGATTCGACGCGATTGTGGATGAAATAGACTTGGCCATCGCGGGCTAGTTCGTTTTCGATGGCGCGGCGGACTAGGTCTTCCTGGAAGGAAGCGACGACGGTCTGGATCGCGAGGCGGTCGCGCGGCGGCGTTTCGATCACGGACATGTCGCGCAGCCCTACGAGGGACATGTGCAGAGTGCGCGGAATGGGCGTGGCGGATAGCGCGAGCGCGTCAACGTTTTGGCGCATTTCTTTGAGACGCTCCTTGTGCGCAACGCCGAAGCGTTGCTCTTCGTCCACGACAAGCAAGCCGAGATCCTGGAACTTCACGTCTTTGGAGATGAGGCGGTGCGTACCGATGACGATGTCTACTTTTCCGGCTTCGAGGTCGGCAAGAATTTTCTTTTGCTCGGCGGCGCTGCGGAAGCGGCTGAGCATTTCGATGCGCACGGGGAATGCCGCGAAGCGCTGTTTGAAGGTTTCGAAATGCTGGAAGGCTAGAACAGTGGTTGGCGCGAGTACGGCTACTTGCTTGCTGTCGGAGACAGATTTGAAGGCCGCGCGCATGGCGACTTCGGTTTTGCCGTAGCCTACGTCGCCGCAGAGGAGGCGGTCCATCGGCGTGGGGCGCTCCATGTCGCGCTTGATGTCGGCGATGGCGGTATTCTGGTCGACGGTCTCTTCGAACTCGAAGGCGTCTTCGAATTCGCGCTGGAAATTCCCGTCGGCGGAAAAAGCAAAACCCTGCGCAGTTTTCCGGGCCGCGTAGAGAGTGAGAAGTTGATCCGCCATGTCTTCGAGAGACTTGCGGACGCGGGTTTTGCGCGTGTTCCAGCCCGTGCCGCCCAGCTTGTCGAGTGTCGGGTGCGAGCCTTCGACGACCCGATAGCTTTGCACCAGGTCCATACGCTCGAGAGGGACATAGAGGCGAGCATCTTCCGCATAACGAAGCAGCATAAATTCGCCCCGATGGCCGTCGGATTCGATTTGGCGCAGGCCTTCGAACTGGCCAATGCCGTGATCGACGTGAACGATGAAGTCGCCGGGTTTTAGTTCCGCGAAATCGGTGAAGAATCCCGAGGTGCGAATTTTTTGGCTGGGGCGCTCGACCGTGGGAGTCACGTCGAACAGATCGGCGTGGCCAAAAATCGTGAACTTGGCATCGGGGAAAGTGACGCCTTCGGCGAAGGGCGCGCGAATCAGGAGCAAGCCGGCGGTTTCGAGCGCGCCTTCGGCAGTGAAGCCGGCGGCGGCGTTTTCCGATTCGCCGAGCACGTACGGGACATCGTATTCGCGTGAAATGTCCGCGAGGCGCTCTAGCTCCCCGGTGCTGGCGGCAGTAAGGAAAACCTTTCCGCCCGAAGCAAGCTGCGACTTTACGTCGGCCATACACGCGACGACGTCGCCATGAAAACGTGGGCTCGGCCTTGAAGAAAGTTCGAATTGCGGCGACGAGCCGATGTTGACGGCGAGTTGTTCGAGATGCGCTTGTGAAGTTTTCGCAAGCGCCGCGGCGAATTCCTCTTCATCCAGAAAGAAATGCGAGGCGGATGGCGCTGTGGCGCTGCCATGGCGTTCGTAGATCGCCGTTGCATGTGCGAGATGCTTTTCCGCTGCGTCGCGCAGGTTTTGCGGCTCGTCCAGAAACACAACGGGCTTAAGCGAGCTTTCTGCCAGCTCGAAGAGCGCACTCTGCCCGCTTTGCTCGGAGGGACCGAAGAATGATGTTGCTTCCCAAGCGGGTACTGCGGCCTGCGATGCGGGCTGCGTTGCGCCGACAAGGGCGGCGACGTTCCATTCGGTGAGCGGCAAGAGCGTGGTGCGCTGGACTGGCGCAATCGACCGCTGTGTGCGCGGGTCAAATTCACGTACCGATTCCACCGTGTCTCCCAATAGCTCAATCCTTACTGGGCGCGGCGCTTCGGCGGAAAATACATCAATGATGCCGCCACGCATCGCGAATTGACCTGGCAGCTCGACCATTTCCGTGCGCGTGTAGCCAACGCCTGCAAGATGCGCGACGAATTCTTCCAACGGCACTTCGGCGTCTTTCGTAAGCGTGCGAGCGAGCGACAGATACAGCGTGGCGTCTTGAAACCGCCAGAGGGCTGCTTGGACTGGAGCGATGACCAATGAAACCTGCCCATCCGTTAAGCGAAAGAGAGTGGCCGCGCGGCGTTCGAGAATGTCCGCATGCGGACTTTGCGATTCCCACGGCAGCGTATCGAAGGCCGGGAGCGTGGCGATGCCTCCGCTTATTCCTGGGAAAATGCTCGAGAAAAAGCGGACAGTCTCCGCGAGCGCTTCCGCGCGGCGATTCGAATCGGTGATGAAGAAAGCGGGACGCCTCAACTCATGCGTCAAGTACGCCGCGACGAGAGCCTTGGTGACATCGTGCAGGCCGGAAAGAGAGACGTGTTGCGCACCATCGCGCAGAGCGCCCAGCGCGCCTTCCACCGACGGGTGGCGGAGCACAGCATCCAATCGTTCGCGAACGGCGGGAAGAATCATGCGGGAGCGTCAGGCTTCCACGCGAGAGCTGGAAGCGCCTTCGCGAATCTTTCGAAGAATAGCTGTGGTCGAATAACCCGGCACAACAGGGATGGAAACGACGCGCCCGCCGGCGGCTTCCACTTCTTCGCGTCCGACAATTTGATCGCCGGGCCAGTCGCCGCCCTTTACCAGCACGTCGGGAAGGAGGCGCGCAATCACTTCGCGAGGCGTGAGATCGTCGAAAATCACCACCGCGTCCACACACTCGAGCGCGGCGAGAATCTCCGCCCGCTCGCGTTCCGGCAAGACGGGACGTCCCGCGCCTTTCAGTTGGCGCACGCTGGCGTCGCTGTTGAGGCCGACGATGAGTGCATCGCCTAAAGCGCGGGCTTGCTCCAGGCTGCCGATATGGCCGGGATGCAGTAAATCGAAACAGCCGTTGGTGAAGACAATGCGGCGGCCGTTGCGTTTCTCGCGGCCAAACCGCAAAATCGCTTCCTCAAGAGTCAGAATCTCCGGGTTCAAAGGAACTCCATGAAGGCCCACGCAAAAAAAGCCCTGGCGTTTGGTGAAAAGCTAGTTTATCACGCACCGCAGGCGCAACGCCTGCGCACCGAGCGCCTCCGATGAAATGGAATAAGACGCTTCGCGCCCTGGCTGGCGCAGGATTATGCGTTGCGGGGCTCTGGCTGGCTCTCGCAGTTCCCTACCAGTCCCATACTTTTCGCATTGACGCGGGCGGATGCCGCCTGGTCACTGACATTGTGGAGCCTGCGGGGCTACCAACGAGTGAAATGCCACAGGGTTACGTTGTGCTTCTTCACGGGCTCTCCGCGAACAAGCGAATCATGTCGTACCTCACGGCAGGGTTCGCCGCGCAGGGGTTGCGCGTTTTCGTGCCCGACTTGCCGGGGCACGGGCGAACAGACGGTCCGTTTTCTTACCAGCGCTCTGAAGAGTGCAGCGAAAATTTGGTTCGCGAGCTGACCGCGCGCGGACTGCTCAATCCAGAACGCACAATCCTGGCGGGGCACTCGCTGGGCGGGGCCATTGCGTTGCGTGCAGCTTCACACGTGCCAGTTGCCGGAGTGATCGCGTTTTCGCCGGCCCCGATGCGCCCCATCCGAGGAATCTCGCCGGAAATGATGCCGTTTCATGAGTTCGGAACTCTCCCGGCTCATTCGCTGGTGATGAGTGCCGCTTGGGAGTCGGAAAGAATTCGTGAAGGGGCAAAGGACTTAGTGCCGACTTCGGGGGATGGAACAAGTGAATATGTCGTGATTCCCCGTTCGACGCACGTCAGCATCTTGTTCGATGGGACAGCGATGTCGAGCGCGCATAATTGGGCGGCTCGCGTTCTGCACTTGGAATCAAAACCCGCTTTGCCTTCCCGTCGAGGGCTTTTCGGATTCTTGGCGGGATTCGCTGGGATACTTTTGTTGGCGGGGCCATTTCTCCGGGAAACTCTGCAGAGCAAGAAGGAAACTTCTGCGCCGACGGAAAGCTTGGCCCCCGTCGCGAAGGGCCGAGCTTTCCTCGAGAATGCGATCATCGCCCTGGGAACCGTCGGAATTCTTTCGTACTGGAATCCTCTTCGCTTACTGCATCTCTTCGAAGGCGATTACTTCGCGAGCTTCCTGCTGGTTCTCGGACTCGTCCTGCTTGGCCTACATTGGAATTCGCTGCGCAATCTATTCGGGACGCGCCCAACCGACGCTCAACCTGCCAGGCTGCCGTACTTCACTCTTCTTGCGGCAGCTTTCGCGGCGTTTCTCCTGCACTTCCTGGTCACCGCATGGATGGATTTAACGTTCACCGAGGCTTGGATAACAACCGCTCGATGGGCGCGGTTTGCGCCGCTTTTTATCGCCGTACTCCCCTATCACGCAGCAGAAGAGTTGCTGCTTGGTCCGGCACTGCCTGACAAGGCATCGCGGCGATTGCTCACAGCCCTCTTTCTCCGCTTGGTGGCGTGGGTCGCGATGGTTGCAGGCATCTTCGTACTGCACAGCGGAGAAGTCCTATTGGTTTTGCTGGCGCCGTACTTCGCGATATTTTGCGTGCTGCAGGCCTGGGGCATGAATGTTGTCCGGGAAGTTACGGCCTCGCCCGCGGCAACGGCTCTTTTCGGTGCTATACTGCTCACCGGGTTTTGCCTGGTGGTCTTCCCCACCACTTGATGGGGCCCGTTACCTGAAACAATTGATTGCCAACCCAGCCGCCGCCTTTCGGTTTCCGCGTCCAGGGACGGAGTTCACGGCCATCAGAGCGAGATAGGACCATGGCAGAAATAGCAATCGTCGGCGGCGGACCTTCCGGCGCGATGTGCGGTGAGCAACTTGCGCGCGCGGGACACAAAGTCCAGATTTTTGATGAGCACCTTGCTTGGGAAAAACCTTGCGGCGGAGGCCTGACCCACAAGGCCGTGCAGTGCTTCCCTTTCCTGCTCGACAATCCCTACCCAAAGAAACTCGTGCATTCCGTCGAACTCATCAGCAGCAACGACCAGCGCGCCAATCTGGAAATGACGCACCCCATCGTGATTTATTCGCGCAGGGTGTTGAACGGAATGTTGCTGGACCGCGCCAAGGCTGCCGGCTGCGATGTGCAGCAAGCACACGTGCTTGGCGTGGATACGAGCACGACGAAGCCGCGCTATTCCGTGGATGGCGAATGGCGCAGCGCGGATTTTCTCGTCCTTGCAGCGGGGGCACGCAATCAAATCGCACCGGAAACGCGCCCGCTTCAGCGCGACGAATTGGAAATGACGCAGGGCTATTTCGTTCCGCAGACCGCCGAGTCCATCATTGTGAAATTCCTTCCGCACTTCGAGGGTTACATCTGGTCCTTCCCGCGCTGCGACCATCTTTCCGTCGGGATTTGCGGAAGCATGGCCACGCACACCAGCGCGGAGCTCAAAACGCATCTCGGCGCTTTCGTCGAAAAGCAGGGGATCTCGACCGAAGGCGCGAAGTTTTACAGTCACGTCCTGCCATCCCCGAATGAGAGAACGCTTTCCGATCGCGCGGTCTTGGGGAAGAATTGGGCGCTGGTAGGTGATGCCGCGGCTTGGGTGGATCCGCTCACAGGGGAAGGGCTGTTCTACGCGATGCGCTCGGGCGAGTTGCTGGGCCGCTCCCTGGCGGAAGGCTGCCCGGAAAAGTATATGGATTGGGTGAAGGCGGCGTTCTCCTCGGAACTGGAATTCGCCGCGCGCATCGTGCGCCGTTTCTACCGCGGGTCGTTCCTCGGCACCGCGGTGACCACGCGCATGGTTCAGTTCATGAACCGCAGCGCGGTATTTCGCCAATTGATGAGCGACCTTTTCAGCGGCACACAGGATTACACCAGCTTGAAACGCCGCCTTTGGGGCCACCTGGGCATCACCGTGAGCGAATTCATCGCTAGCGTTTTGAACCTGGACCGCCCTGTCACGGCGCAGGCTCCGCGCGGAGGCGCTGCTGGGGATTAGACATGCGCTTAAATTCGCTTCGCACCACCTAGCCGATTGGCTAGGCCCTCTCCGTATAGATTTCCACTCAACCGTTGCATCCAACAGTCTGAGATAATCATTCCCAATCATGGCAACTGAAAAAGAGCCCTCGAAGGAATCTAAGAGCGCGAAGCGCAAGAACGCGTGGAAGTCGCTGCCCGACGTTTGGGCGCTGATCAAGCCGCGGCGTGGTTTGCTCGCCCTGGGTTTCGTACTGATGGCCGTCAACCGCGTGTGCGGCCTGGTCCTACCTGCTTCGACAAAATATTTCGTGGACAACGTCGCGATTCATCACCAGGTTAATCTCTTGACGCCGATCGTCCTGGGAGTTCTGCTTGCAACGGTTATTCAGGGGCTGACCTCTTTCACTCTGACACAACTTCTTTCCAAATCCGCGCAGAAGATGATCACCGAGCTGCGCCGCCAGGTGCAGGCGCACATCGGTCGCTTGCCAATCTCCTTTTACGATTCAAATAAAACCGGCGTCCTCGTTTCGCGCATCATGAGCGACGTCGAAGGCGTGCGCAATCTGGTCGGCACAGGCCTCGTCGAATTCGTCGGCGGCCTGATGACCGCTCTGTTCGCGCTGGTGTACTTGATTCACGCCAGCGTTTTGCTAACGGGAGTGGCTTTCTCGATTCTTCTGGTATTTGGTTTTGGCATCAGCAAGGCTTTCTCGACCATCCGCCCGATTTTCCGCGCCCGGCCAAAAATCACCGCCGAAGTGACTGGCCGGCTGACCGAATCGCTCGGCGGCGTCCGAGTGGTAAAGGGCTATCACGCCGAGGAACGGGAAGAAGGAATTTTTGCTACCGGCGTGCAGCGATTGCTCGACAATGTTTTGAAAACGCTCACGGCCACCTCGCTGATGAGCCTTTCCGGTGCCACGCTGTTGGGGGTTGTCAGCGCGCTCATGCTCGAGCTTGGCGGCCACAAGATCTTGAGCGGCAGCATGACACTGGGCGACTGGTTTGCGTTCAACCTTTTCCTCGGCTTCCTGATCGCTCCCGTATTCCAGATCGTGGCGATCGGCACGCAAATCACCGAAGCCATCACGGGCCTCGAACGCACGCGCGAAATCCTGAACGAGAAGAAAGAAGACGAAGACCCGCGCCGCACGGTCACCATGGACCGCATCGAAGGTCAAATCGTTTTGCAAAACGTGAGCTTTTCGTATGAGTCCAGCAAGGAAGTTCTTCACGAGGTGAGTTTCGAATCGCAGCCTGGAACAGTCACGGCTTTGGTCGGCCCATCGGGCGCTGGCAAATCAACGATGATCGGCTTGATTGCCGCTTTTTATGTGCCGTCCAGCGGCCGCGTCCTGGTTGACGGCATCGATCTCGCCACGGTGAAGCTAAACTCCTACCGCACGCAGCTCGGCGTCGTCCTGCAAGAAACTTTTCTTTTTGACGGCACGATTCGCGAGAACGTGGCCTTCGCGCGCCCCGGAGCTAGCGAAGAGGAGATTCTTGCCGCGTGCCATATCGCGCGAGTAGACGAGTTTGCGGAAACGTTTGAAAAAAAGTACGACACGCTGGTCGGCGAACGCGGCGTCAAACTCTCAGGCGGGCAAAAACAGCGCGTATCCATCGCGCGCGCAATCCTCGCTGATCCGCGCATCTTGATTCTCGACGAAGCAACCTCGAGCCTCGATTCCGAATCCGAAGCGCTCATTCAGGAAGGTCTTCGCTACTTGATGCGCGGCCGCACGACCTTCGTGATCGCCCATCGCCTCTCGACGATTCGCCGCGCCGAGCAAATCCTGGTGGTCGAGGGCGGCCGCATCATCGAGCGCGGCAACCATGCGTCGCTCTACGCCGCCGCCGGCCGCTACTATGACCTTTACACCAAGCAGCACGAGGTCGAGAGCAACCTCTTCCTCGCGCCGGGCGAAGGCTCAGGGGAATCCGAAGACGGTGATGCCGCAAGCGCCTCAGGCAACGGACGCGCCGCCGCGCTTCCCGACGCGATTCGCTTGATCCGCGGACAAAATAACTAAATCTAAAAATGTGAACTAAGCTTTGGGAGTGCGGCAGCCTCGCTGCTGCTTTTTTCAGCCACTCGCACGACCCTAATTCGGTGGGCCGCAATCAAATCACACCGCGGTAGTGCGCCGGATGACCAGCTTTTTCGTCACCGGCGGCGGAATCAGCGTCGCCATCTTGCGGATCATCGCCAGCACCAGCCGCTTATCGCCATCCGAAAGCGTGGTGCTGAAGCGCTTGATCTCCGCCAGGAAGCGGATTTCGTCCTGCGAAAGTTCGCCCAGCATTTTTTGCGTTTCGCGGTCGCGAGGAGTCTCCGTTCCGGGAAAAAAATCCGCGAGCGAGATGTCCATAGCTTCGGCGATTTTGGCTAGCGTTTCGAGGGACGGCACGGTGTGGCCGTTCTCGACGCGCGAAAGGTAGCAGCGCAATAATCCGGTCCGCCGCTCGATGTCTCCTTGCGACAGTCCCCTCTGGCTGCGATACGACTTGATGACTTCTCCGATGTTTACGCGTGGTTTTTCTTTTGGCACAGTGACTCTCCAGGTCGAGGGGGTAGCTTAGTCACTAACAGTAGGAGAAGCAAGGGGGAATTTGCGGAGGATGCTTCCAATTCGACAACCCTCCGTTTTCGCTCTGGAAAACGGCATCCGCTAAATTCGCGATCCTGCCCCGAGTGCGCGAATTAGTGCTGTGTCGGCGTAACCATGGCCGGCTGCTGCAGCCGGAATTCCAGCAAGGTTTCGCTGGGCACTTTCACCTGCTGTCCGCGCGTGAACACCTGTACGCCAGCGCCTGCCGCAGAGCCTGCTCCCGCTCCAATCGCCGCGCCTTTTCCGCCGCCGGCGATGGCGCCGATGATGGCTCCCACCACGGCCCCGCCCCCTACTTTCTTGGCGGTGTCGGACCCGCGCCCCTTCCCCTGCAGACTGTAGTCGCTGCTCACCAGCGGGTAGTCGCGCCCGTCAACGACGATACGAATCAGCTCCAGTTGCAACTCCGCGCTCCCGGAAAGGTGGCCCGCTTCTTTCGCTTCTGCGAGCCGCCCGTAAATGTCAGTGCCCTTGCGCGCCACGAGAGTGTTGTTGACGTAAAGATCGGTCTCGAGGCTGGCGTGAAAGACGTCGCCAACATGGTTTTTGGATGAATCCACACCATCGATCATGCGGATCAGGAGCGACTGTCCCGCCGGAATGGTGATTTCTCCATATTGAGCAGCCGGGTCTTGCGCCGAAGCAGCCTGGAGACCTGAAGGAGCCTGGGGAGCCAGAGAAGATGGCCTGGCCGCCTGTGGCGCAACATCTTGCGACACGACAGGCTGTTGCGGAGCCACTGGTGCTGGCGCATTGGGGTCGCTTGAAGTGTTATCGGGAGCAGGCGGCGGAGACGTCGTGGCCGGTGCGTTCGTCGCGCCAGAGTTGCCTGTGAAGGTCAGCGCGACAGCGTCCGCCACATTGAATGTTTGCACTTCACCTTTAATCTCAAATCTCAGCACCGCTTGCGTGCCGCCCAGGTAACGCCCGTGGAGAATTCGTCCGTCCTTAAGCTCCAGCGTGTCCGCGGCAGCGGCGCTGGTAAAAAATAAACAAAGCACGAATGCGGCAATCGTCCTTACTCGACCGTTCATTGTCCTGCCTCTCTCTAACGGCGCAGTCCAGAAACTCATCGCCCGCGCCGGTTCCCCTTGCCACTCAGCCCAACATCTTAGCCTATTCCGTTGGATGAGGCGGTCAAGAACGGGGTTGCGCAATATGGTCGAGCTACTGCGTGGCCTGGTAGAGCAAGCGGGTGATATCGGCCATCAACGCAGCGCTGTTCTTGATGTCGGCGAGGCCTCGGACGAGAATGATCAGCACAAAAGGCTTCGGCGCAAAAACAATGGCGGCGTCGTGATGAATCTTGGTGATTTCGCCGGTCTTGTGCGCCACGCGTGTGCCTGGGGGAAGGCCGGCGGGGATGCCCTCGTTAAATTTTTGGCGCTCGAGGATTTCAATCATCTGCCGGGAGGATTCCCGATCGAAGGCTTCTCCGCGTGCGATCACATCCAGAAGTTGCAGCAGCCCGTGTGCGGTCGTCGTATTGTTCAGACCTTTTGCAAACGCTTTGCTATCTTCAACGCCGCGCAGAACATCCATTCCGTCGGCATGCAAGGAATGCACCGTGGCGCGGATGTTTTCCACGCCAAGTTTTTCGATCAACAGATTCGTTGCGAGATTGCTGCTGACTGTCATCATCAGTTCGCAAAGCTGGCGTAGCGTGCGCGTTTCTCCGGCGGCCTTGTATAAATCCGTCTCTGAATCATCCGCGGGATCAAGCGTATAGATCGAGCCGTCCGCCAAACTGTGAAATTCATTCTTAACGGGAAGCGCGTCCTCGAGCTTGAGTTTTCCTTGCCGTTCTTCATGAAAGAGTTCGATCATCACCGGAATTTTCATGGTGCTGGCCGCGTGGAAGGATTCTTCCTCGCGAAGCGAATACGCGGTCTGTCCATCGAGTGTGCGGAAGGCGATGGCGACCTCCGCCCCGCTCTTGCGGATTCGCTCTTCGATGTTTGCGTTCAGTTTCTGGTCGATGGTCCGCGATTGGCTGGAAGCGGGGGCAGGAAATAGCGTAAGAGCAGCGCAGAAAATGGCAGAAAGAAAGTAGCGCATCACGAAGTGGCGCAATTTAGGATGTTGTTTCACCGCCGGGCATCTTGCCCGAAGCCTCATGTCGTTGCAACACCATCTTGAATGCAAACAACAAAGGCCCAAGCCGAAAAGACTTGGGCCCCGCTGTAGGAAACGTACTGCTAGGTTAAATATGACTTCTGTGTCCGCCCTACTGCCTAGAGTCGACGCCGGGCTTCATCGGCTTCTTCAGCCAGCTGCATCAGTACGGCCACTAGCCCAGTGTTTTTCTTCGTCTTGGGGTCCAGGAAGAGTCCGTCCTGGGCGAAGCTGACAACCGACGCTACCGCGCCGCCGAACTGTATTGACGACGGGCGAATGATGGCCACCGGGCCAAACTTCTTGTCCAGGAAGTCTGTAGGCTCCGGCATGATCAAGTTCGCTTGCAAAGTATTGCCCTGGAGGGATTCCGGATCCGTTTCCCCTTGCGCCTTGGTCAGGTCCGTGAACGTCACGCTCGAGTTGTTGACCTTATCGAAGTCCGTCAGAGGAGTGGCATTGCCAGCTTTGTCCTGCCACGTCTGGAAGTGCATGGTTTCGCTCGGCCCAATGCTCAAAAGGATTCGCAAGACTTCGAGATTGGTAACGTTCTGAGCAAGCGCAGGGTACAAGCTCGTCCCGCCCTGCTCAATAAACGCAAAGTGGAATCCTGCCGTAAAGGCGATCGCTTTGAGGTGGTCGGTGAAGGTGGAGTTACCAGGATTGTTGGGATCGATGACGCTGCCCGCCGTATCATCGTTGGTTCTGGGAATGGCGGTGTGCTGTCCGACATTCAAGCTGGGCACAGCTTGCACAAACGGCGCATTCGGATCGAAATCCGGATTCGTAATGCTGCGATACCGAGACCAATAGCTGGTGTCCACCGTGAGTTGGGTAAGGTTGGTGAGCCTTCCGACTTGCCTTGCTCCATCCGCCTTGCTGCTTGGCAATGTCTTGAACTGGCTAAGGTCAGCCGGCTCCGCTCCCTTCGATTCCAGGTAATTCCCGAGGAATCTAAAGTGGCTGTTTTCGTCGTCGGCGTTGTCATGGATATATTGCGCCATGTCTCCATCCAGAAGCAGCAGGGCTTGTGTGTACGGTACATTTCCCCCGTTGACTCCGCTGACTTCGTTGTCCTGAATTCCTCCGAGTTCCGAGTACTGTTGCCAAAGATCAGCTTCAACCTGCTCCAAGGCCTGCAAAAACTTCAGGATCGCGATGTCGCCGCTCGTGATTCCCGGACCGTTGTCTTCTCGACCCCGATCGAATGCAAACGATTTGCCCGCGACCAGCCCAGCGCCTAGCGTTGCTGCGCCTGCCGCCACCGCTCCATTTCTTAAGAAAGAACGTCGATTCGAACCCCTTGTGAAGACCCCACTCTTTTCCTTCATTATCTTTCTCCTTCTTTCTTTCTGATTTGTGTTTTTCGAAACCGAGCTTTCGTTCGGCCTCAAAATTCGAGCAATTTGTATGGAGCTGGATGGTTGAAGTTGCAGTACTTACGCTCGCCACTCCGCGACGCGAAGGTTCCCTTCGAGGAAATGGGCCAAAATTGTCGCCAACTTTGGCCCCTCTTCCGTTATTGAACCGTGAGCGATACTGTGGTTGAGTGCGAGAGACTTCCGGACGTCCCCGTGATCATCACCGTGGTCATCCCTCGCTGAGTTCCGTTCCCTGCGCTGTTTGCGTTGTAACCGCACCCGCCCGCCGCAAGGAGCGCGCCTACGACGATGAGGAGCGCAAGACCGCCAGTGAGGTACTGGAACCGTTTTCTCCCGCGGAGTCCCTGCCGGTTGCCTTTACCCACAACCAGCAAGCCGAGGAGACCCAACGCCGGTATCGGAAGCACTGCAGCGAAGATGCCTCCGCTCGAGTTCTTCACCATCTTCACGGCCGGGTTGTAGGGCGCCGAGGAGGTCGCGATCGTCATGGTCGAAGTTACGGTTCCGCCGCTCGCAGGCATAACCGATGCTGGCGAAAAGCTACAAGTAGAGCCGAGGGGCTGCCCGGAGCAACTGAGGGTGACGGACGAGTTGAAACCGTTGAGCCCGCCCAGTGTCACCATGAAGGCCGCCGGCTGGCCTGCCGCGATCGTCAAGGTCGAGGGGCTCACCGCGATGCTGAAGTCTCCAGTGGGTGCGGTCGTTGAAGCGTTCGCAGTGATGGCTGCAAACAGCCCGTGCATCTCGTTGGCAAGTCCCGCGGTCATGTACATCGTGTTGGGATCGCCGGTTTCTGCTCCGCCGGCGCCGAACACCATGTCCCAGAGAGAGCCATTGATGATTGGCGCGCCCGTCGAATCCTTCATCTGGTCAATGAAAGCACCGGTAGCGAAGTTGTAAGCGTTGATCGCTCCATCGCCAAAATTCCCGACGAGCAAATCACCGGCCAGTGAGCCGCCGAATCCCGCTGGCGGGATCACCACGCCCCACGGCGCGTTAAGGTGAGAATCCGCTGTGATCCTGCGAAGCATTGTGCCGGTCGAGCTGAACAGGTCCACGAAACCGGAACCTGCGATCTTCAGAGGATCGTGCATGGGCGTGTCCTGTAACGCGTACGTCACCACAACCATCGAAGTGTTGTTGACGCTGATGACGTGCACGCCGAACGGAGCGTATCCCGGCGAACCTGATCCCGTGGGTACTGCGGGCGGCGCCGGATCGTTGAATGCCCCGGGCCCGAGGACCTGGGTAGCCTTGAACGTGTTGTCGTAAACCTCGACTTGGCCGGAACGGAAATTGGTGGCCAGGAGGAAGCTGCCTGTGCTGTTCGTGACGAGCGCAAGACCCTTGTACACCGCCCCAGTCGCAACGGTTGGCTTGGTGGAATTGTCTACGGCAAGAATCGAAGAAGTGCCGCCGGTCCAGCCGGAGATGGTTCCGTCTTCGGTGTCAAAAATAAACATGCTGCTGGCGCCGCTCAGAGTGAACCCGCCTGAGGGATTGCCCACGCATCCCGTCGGTGTGGCCGGATTCGAACTTCCCGCCGGGGGCGCAATCGTGAATGCTCCTTGTATCATTCCGGCCGCGTTGTATAGGGAGGTCACTCCTGTCGGGCTGGCATTGTCCGAAATCCAAAAGGGATCGCCGGGGATGATGCAGATTCCCCAAGGATTCACCAGATTGGGATCGATCACCGGTGCCATTCCCTGCGTGTCGGATACCAGATTGGTCTGTTTATAGCTGTTTACCTGGGCGTGGGCGGCCGGCAAGGAAAGAACCTGTGCACAGACCAGGCCCAACAAAAACACTCCTGCTCTCTTCATGTCCCGAATTACTCCTCTCATTCTTCAATTGCTTCTCAGGCAACAGTTTTCCGTATGCCTATGGTTGTTCAGCAGTTGGATGCCTGCCGGCTGTCGGGAATAAATCAAGGGCGGGACAAGTCTTTATCAACTTGGAGGTACATCAGTGAAAACGACTTACGAGCAGATGTCACGTCTAAAGAGCCCAGGGGTGGCAACTCTTCCTGGGGATATTGTTTCCAATAGAGGAACCGTCCTTTTTGCGAGCGAAATGAATCTCTCCGGCTCGATTGTGCGATTTGGCACGTTCGAAGTGGATTTAGAATCCCGCGAGCTGCGTAAGCAAGGGCTGCACGTGCGCCTCGAGGAGAAGCCGTTTCGAATCCTGGAATTGCTGCTCGAGCAGGCTGGACGGGTGGTCACTCGCCGGGCATTGCGCGAAAAACTTTGGCCTGACACTCACGTCGGCTACGACCAAAATCTCAACACGGCTGTCAATAAACTGCGCGAATTGCTGGGTGACTCCGCGCAAAGCTCCCGCTTTATCGAAACTCTCCCGCGGCTTGGATATCGCTTCATCGCTCCTGTTGTGTTCCCCGCGCGCCCTTCTTCGCCCATTGCGAAGAAAATGCTCGCCGTCCTCCCTTTTGAAAACCTCGGAGGGGATTCGGAGCAAGAGTATTTCGCCGATGGCCTCACTGAGGAGATGATTTCTCATCTCGGCCAGCTCGATCCGCGCCGGCTGGGTGTGATTGCGCGCACCTCTGCGATCCAATTCAAGAACACGCGGAAATCGATCGCGGAAATCGCCGCGGAACTCAAGGTTAGCTACGTCTTGGAGGGAAGCGTGCGCTGCGAAGGAGCGGCCGCTCGCATCACCGCGCAATTGATCGAAGCGCAGGACCAGACGCACCTCTGGTCCTCCAGCTACAATCGCGATCTGCGTGACATTTTGAGTGTGCAAGCCGACGTCGCGCGCCACGTCGGGCGGGCTCTTTCCTTGGAATTGCTGCCCGAATCCGCGGCGAAAGCGCCGGCGTTCGATCCCGCGGCGCACGAGGCCTATCTTCGCGGCCGTTTCTATTTTGGGCAGAGGTCGGAGGACGGACTAAAAAAAGCGATCGCCTCTTTCGAAACTGCTCTCTCCATTGAACCAAACTGCGCCCGTTCCTACTCTGGAATCGCGGATTGCTCTGGCTTGCTCTCCTGGTTTGGTGCTCTTCCGCCAAAGGTAGCTGGCCAAAAAGCGGCGCTCGCGGCCATGCGCGCGCTCGAAATCGATCCGACCTTGTGCGAATGTCATGCTTCCCTGGCTCTTGTGCGTTTCTGGTACGACTGGAATTGGGAAGCGGCGGAAGCGGAATTTCTCCACGCCATCGAGTTGAACCCGAGCTACACCTCCGCCTACCAGTGGTATGCGGCTTATCTGAGTACCCAGGGCCGCTTCGAGGAAGCCCAAGCCGCGCAGCAAAGTGCCAGGGAACTCGATCCCTTTTCGTTGATTCTCAACATGAATGTCGCGGATCCGCTGTTTTTCTCGCGCCAGTACGGCCGCGCCGTCCAGCAACTTGTCTCGCTGCTCGAGCACGAGCCTCGCTACTTTCCTGCCCTCTTCCAACTTGGCCGCGTCTACGTGCAAATGCAAAAGTATACGGAGGCTATCGAGGCGTTCGAACGCGCTTTGCAGCTTTCTCGCCAGCAAGAGGCGCTGCCCGCGCTGGCTCATGCCTACGCTCTGGCCGGAAGAACCCAGGAGGCAAGAGTCATTCTGCAAGAAATGAAGAACGGTAAGACCGGCCGCTACGTAGCGTCGCCGATGATTGCTCGAATATATCTCGGCCTGGGCGAATTCGAAACCGCTCTCGATTGGCTGGAAAAAGGTCTCGAGGAGCGCTCGTTTTGGATGGTCTTCTTGAAAATCGATCCCATATACGATCCCATTCGCTCGCACCCGAGATTTGGCGAACTATTGAAGCTCACAGGGCTGGCCTCCTAAGGCCTTGCATCGAATTCGCATCGCTTCCAACCGGAGCGAATTTTCAGTTTGGGAGGGACCCCAAGGTCGTCGGCGCCACGTTCCATCCGTCCATCACGAGAGCTACCTTTGGCGCTGGGCCGGGGCCGGCGTGCCTCTCAAACTTTGCGCTCACGGTCCTCGTGTCACCAGGCAAGAGGGAAAAGTAATTGTCGTCCCAAAAGATTGGCGTAACATCCTCCCCGCCATCGCAACGTATGACTCGCAGATGCACCATGAACGCAACCCCATCACTCGGATTCATCACGGTCGCCTTAGCGAACCCGTTTCCCACGACGGATTGCGTTCTCAGTCTTACCGGCGGCAAAGAATTGAGGCCGGTAAGATCGCCGAACTCCGCCTGCGGCGTGTACACCGTGTCCTGCTTCTTCGCCCAGTCGAGAGTGTCGGCCTTGGTCGATAGCCAGTAGAAATTGTCGCTAATGAGTTCTCCTCCCGGGGCGTGCAACTGGAGTCGCAGGAAATAAGTTTTCGAGAGGCCCTCCACTTTCGGAAGATCGAATGCCTTGATGCTGCTGTCGGCAGGTAAATCCACAACGGCGTCGCGCGAAGCCTTTTCCGTACCATCAATATTGTAAATTTTTGCGCTGACCTTCCTTCCCTTCAGATCCAAGTACATGCTGTTCACCACGGCAACCGAATTGTCGTCATAGGAATACTGCACGTGCACCGGTTCCATCGCCTTCTTCGTGCCAAAGTAACCGCCCGCAGGGACCAGATAATAATCGTAGAGATGCCAGATCAGCGACGGCCAGCCATTGTTCAACATCCACTGAATCACGCCCGTTGACGTGTACTTGTTGCGTCCGTAAGCCTCGAACATCGCGCGCTCGCCGTCATATGTCATGGCCTGCGCCTTGCGTTCGTAGTCGTCCAGTGAAATGGCCGGCCCGTACCGCCGGTTCAGCCCGTCCGTAAAAACATTCACCGTCGTAAAACGTTCGCCGCCCGAGTGGTAGTTCCAAACTTCGTCGATCGGCCAGAGATGATCCTTGGGAATAAATCGCTCAAGCGATTCGCGCGGCGGAATCGCTGGCCCCGGACTCGTCTCCGTGTTGTAGCCGTAAGCGCCGCCCGCTTTCGTGTCCGCAAGCCAATAAACCGGCGGCACGTATTCGTATGGCCCGGTCATCTTCACGCCCGATTTTCCCGTGACGGTTGTCTTTTCTTCGGAAGCCGACGAAATAATCGGATTCGGCCATCCCAAATCTTTCTCGATACCCAAATACATTTTCTCGACATCTGCCGGCGGCGGCCCGTCGCTGCCGTTGAGCCACACAAAAACGCTCGGATGATTCCTCAGCCGTCCGATCTGATCCGTCAACGAAGCGCCCGCGATTTTCCGCTGATCGCCTTGCCAGCGCTTCCAGCGCTCCCACGCATCGCAGCAAGTCCAGCCAGGCATCACGAGAATGCCGAGCTTGTCCGTCTTGTCGAAAAATTCGTCGTGGTCCAAGCGTCCCTCAAGCCGGATGGTGTTCAATCCCATGTCCTTCACGTACGCCAAGTCCGCGTCGAGCCGCTCCGGCGACCACCGCAAAAACATATCCGGCGCCCACGCCGCGCCTCGAATCAGCAGCTTGCGGCCGTTAATCTTGAAAAGCCTGTAACCCTTGTCGGTAATTTCGGAAGTCACCTCTCGAATGCCGAATGTAACGCCAGCGGAATCGGAAATTTGCCCATTCACATCAAAACTCAAATTCGCTTTATAAAGATTTGGCACGCCCATCTGGTACGGCCACCAAAGTTGCGGATTCTCCAACTTCAGTTGCGGAAATTCCTCCGGCGTGAAGCGCACATTCTCCGTCTCGCCCGCCGCCAATTCGACCGCCTTTTCCAAGGAAATGCCTTCAATATCGCCCCGCAAGGTCCCTTTCACCGCATGATCCGCCGTATTGCGCAAATCCGCGCTGACCGTCAGCGCCGCCGTCTTATACTCCGCGTCCAACTTCGACGCCACAAACGGATGCCGCACCGAAACGTCTCCACTCGCCGTCAAAAAAACTTCCTTCCAAATCCCCATGTCCCTGTCGGCGGGAGTCGGATTCCAGTCCACCCAGGTAATTCCCAAATCGTCCTTCTGCGGCGCGAAAATCTCCAGCGCCACTGCATTCGCTTTTCCGGCGTGGATGTTCTTACTCACGTTGAATTCAAACGCGCGATAAGTTCCCGCCACATCCTTTGCATCGCCGATTTTCACGCCGTTGATCCAGACATTCGCCCGGTAATTAATCCCGAGAAAATGCAGCCACAAATTCTTCTGGGCTAGGTTGGACGGCACATCAAATTCCGCACGAAACCACCACGAGCAAAGAAACGGGCTCCCCGCCGGCATGTCCTGAATCGCAAAAAACGATTTATTCGAATAATTCATCCCCGGCAGAGTTTTCAGATTGGTTCCAAAGTACGGATCAGAGTAAGTCTTGTCCGTAACCAGCGCCCCCACCACCGTCGCCGGCAAATCGGCTTTATGCCAAGCCGACCCATCGAAGCCGGCCGTCGAGATTTGCTCACTCGTCGCCTTCGCCTCACACGACGACTGAATCTGCCAATTCTTCTGTAGATAGACGCGCGCCCCAGCCTCGCCCGAACCTTGCGCGGCGGCGCCCGCCAATGCCACAAACAAGATCGCCAGCGTCAGCGCGCACCGGTACAGCCAAGCAGAACGGGACATAGAGTTCCTCGCAGTAGTTGAGAAGAGATTCAAATCTGCGCGAGGCCGTCGGGCATCGCGCAGGCCATATTAAACCGATTCAATTCAGACAAGCATTCTTTTTTTCGTGGACGAGTAACGGGCAGGAAACTTACGCAAGTCAGCAGCATTCACATCTCAACGAAAATTGGTCCCGGAGGAGGGGGTCGAACCCACACGGCCTTGCGGCCACCGGATTTTGAGTCCGGCGCGTCTGCCAGTTCCGCCACTCCGGGCCAGCAACTAAAAATATCATGCCGCCGCCCCGCACTCAAGACACCAGGCGGAATCGCACCAGGTCAGCTAGCAACCATCAGATGCAGCGTCGCGAAGCGCGAACACTCTCAGAAAGGCGAGCCTCCTCAAGAAACGCGTCTCTCCCAAGGCGGCGGCACCTTCACCGAAGCCATCCCCGCCGCCGTCGCCGCCTGAATCCCCATCTCCGTATCCTCAAACACCAAACACTTCTCCGCCGCCACTCCCAACCTCGACGCCGCCAGCAAAAACGCTTCAGGGTTAGGCTTGCTCTTTGTGTACTCGCCCGCGCAAACCAAAGTGTTGAATCGATCCAGCAGCTTCAACATCTGAAGAGACGCCGTCACCGACTCCCGGTCGCCCCCAGATACCACCGCAAACGGAATCCGCCCGTGCTGCGCCTCAATATGCTCCAAGACTTCCGGAACAACCTTGAGCTCCGGCAGCATTTCGAAATAAAACACTTCTTTTCTATGAGCCACACTCTCCACCGGCATGCACAGTCCATGCGTCTGGTTCAGCGTGGAGATAATCTCCGCCGTAGGCCTGCCGCCCCAAGCGTAAAAAAGCTCTTCAGCAAACTCGCACTTCCACTCCCCAAGCGCCTTCTTCCACGCAACATAATGCAGCGGCATCGAATCGGCAATCGTCCCGTCGCAGTCGAATAAATAAGCGTCAAATACGCCTTCAGGCAATTTCAATTTCATTCGCCACTCTAATCTCCTATGGATCATTCTAAGCGAGCCGCAATTGCTTCGCTAATGCAACGCTTGCCCGCCGCCCGTCGAGCCGCTAAACTCCGCCCATCCATGCCACCGGCACCTTCGAGCGAATCTCGCGCCACGCTTCCAGCGCAACCCCACAGTCTCGCCGGCTTCTGGGCCCTCATCGCCGTACAATTCCAAGGCGCCTTCAGCGACAACGCCCTCAAATGGCTCGTCAGTTTCCTCGTCTTCGATTCCGCCCTCTCCAAAGAACGCCGTGATCTCTGGTTCGTCCTGGTTGTCCCCCTTCTCTTCGCCGTTCCCTTTCTACTCTTCTCCATCCCCGGCGGCTATCTCGCCGACAAGTACAGCAAACGCAGCGTCACCCTCTGGACAAAACTCTTCGAGCTCGGCGTCATGGCCCTCGCCACCTACGCTCTCGCAAGCAGTCGCCTCGATATCGCCGGCATCGCTCTCTTTCTCGCCTGCACGCAAGGCGCAATCTTCGGCCCCACCAAATACGGCCTCCTCCCCGAACTCCTCCCCCTCTCCAAACTGAGCTGGGGCAACGGCATCATCGAACTCGGCACACTCCTGGCCGCCATCAGCGCGGCTCTCGCCGGAGGCTTCCTCGCCCAAACCTTTCACGGCCGCCAAGTCTGGTCAGGCGTCATCTTCCTCGCTCTCACCGTGCTCGGTCTTCTCACCAGCCTCGGCATCAGCAATGTCCCCGCCGCCGATCCCTCTCGCCGTTTCGACTGGAACGTCCCCGCCGAATTTTTCCACGAGATCCGCCGCATGCGAGCCGACTCCACTCTCTGGACCGCCGTCGTCGCCAACACCTTCTTCTGGTTTCTCGGTTCCCTTCTCCTGCTCAACATCGTCCTCTACGCCACCGATATCCTGCGCGTCGACGACGCCCACAGCAGCTACCTCCTCGCCGCCCTCAGCCTCGGCATCGGAATCGGCAGTTTTATCGCCGGTCTTGCTTCCGGAAAAAAAATCGAACCCGGCATGGTACTTCCCGGCCTGGCCGGCATCCTCTTGATGGCCGCCCTGCTCTCCCGCCCAGGCATCAGCTATTCCGTTGTCCTCGCACAACTGGCCCTCCTCGGTGTGGCCGGAGGATTTTTTGTCGTTCCGGTGAACGCTCTCATCCAACAACGTCCTCGCCCCGAGGCGAAAGGCCGCACCATCGCCGTCGCCAACCTGCTCTCTTTTGTCGGCGTCGCTCTCCAGCCGCTAGCGCAGTACGCCATGCTCAGCCTCGGCCACCCCGATCCCTCTCGCGTCTTTTTAATCGCCGCCGCCATGACTCTCCTAATGGGCATCATCCTCGCTCGTATGCTCCCCGATCTTTTCCCACAGGCCCTCAGCTGGACTCGCCTGCGCCCAAGAGCTACTCTATAGCCCCCCGTTCGCCAGGGGCTGCGGACCCTTCCGCAGCAGACGGACGGCTTCCGAAGTCGAGGTTTTTCGATGGCTACGGCGTCGACCGCCTCGCGGTCAACTCTCTCATTGGTCGCTCCGCGATCGCCTTTTGCAATCCTTCCGCTCACAGGGTCAAAGCCTGAACACCGTGGCCTCTCTCACTGGATGAATCGCGTCCTCGAAGAGCTTGGCAGCTTGCAAACCTCCCCCGACCCCGACACCGTCCACGATCTCCGCGTTGCCATTCGCCGCTGCCGTTCCCTGGCCGCCGTAATGGCGGAAGTCGACACCGACGCCGCCTGGCCACAAATGCGCAAAGTCGGCCGCAAGCTCTTTCGTGGTCTCGGTGCTCTCCGCGACGCTCAGGTGATGGAGGAGTGGATCAAAAAGCTTGCTCCAGAAAACGATCCTCTGCGTGCACAGCTTCTCGCTTCTCTCGAAGCAGACGAAAAGCAGCGCTCCGAGAACGCCCTCCGCGTAGCTGCAAAATTTGACAAGAAGGAGTGGACGGGTCTCGAGCGCCGTCTGCGCCAGCGTGTCCGCCTCGTACCCGTAGGAGGTCTCGCTGCCGAATGCCTGGCCCTGGAGCGCTTCGAAGAAACTAAAGAGCTTCACAATCGCGCCCTGCGCACGGAAAGAGCCAAGCCCTGGCATGCCCTCCGCATCGGCCTAAAACGATTCCGCTACACGCTCGAAGGTTTCCTCCCCGAACACTATGCCGCGTGGAGCGAAAATCTGAAGCGCCTTCAGGATACCCTTGGCGAAGTTCACGATTTGGATGTTCTTTCTGAAATACTGGAAGACGCGAAGACCTCTGTCGGCTCCGAAGCTCAGAAATCCTGGCAAGCGAAAATCGCTCATGAGCGCAGTCAGCGCATCGAAACCTACCGCCAGCTCACGCTCGGCAAGACCAGCCTCTGGCACGAGTGGCGCCATAGCCTGCCGCATGCCAACCGTTTGGAGGCCGCTGCCATGGCCCGTCTGCGCGCCACTGCCCGCGCCGCCGATCCCCGCATGCGCCGCACGGGCCAGGTTTCGCGCATCGCGATTCGCATCTTCGAAGTTTTACGCCGCGTGGACGCTGCGCCCGTCTTTCACGAAGCCGTCTTTCCTGAGGCAACGATGCGCCGTTTGATGCAGGCCGCCGCCAAGCTGCACGGTATCGCCACCGTCGGCGATCGCCAACTCTCCCAAAAAGCCGTTCGCAAGTTTCTTCTTGGACTGCCGATTCCGCCCAACTGGACTCCCGAACAATGGGATTTGATGGCCTGGGCCGTTCGCTTTCACCGCGGCCCCGAGCCCAAACAAAAAAACGGTTTCGCAAAACTTTCCGGCGAACAGCAAACCACGGTTCGCGCTCTCGCCGGCATCCTGCGCCTGGCGCGCACCCTCAGAAAATCCGGCCTCGAAGGTTCCGTCGGCATTCGCTGTGAAAAATCCGCCGAAGCCATCCTCCTCAGCGTCCCTGGCCTCCTCGACACCGCCGAAATCGCCGCTCGCCTGGCCGCCGCCAAACACCTCCTCGAATCCGTCCTCCAGAAACCCCTCATCCTTAAGTCGGTGCCCAAACCCCAAAAAGATCCCGCCCCCATCGCCCAGCCCCCCGAAGCACCGCTACTCGCCGACGCCTCCACTTCCGCCTAGCGCAACACCACGTCTTCCACGAATCAGCTCGCGCAAGTCATTACAAATTCTAATAGCTGCTCAATTTCCGATTACGCGACCACACAGGAGTTAGCCGCCTGCTTGTGTCGCCATTCACTGCTGGCTACGCACCGGGTAGGGAGAGAACTGCCGACCGAAGCGATGTGGGCCTTTGCCGTTCGCGGTGGGTACCCCGAATCTCGCGGAGGTTTGTCTCTCGCGTGGTGCTCTTTTTGCCGGGGCGTGGGCGTGAATTCTCGGGCGGGCACGCCACGGTGCCCCGGTTGGCGCAAGGGCCTACTGTGGGGAAATGCCGCGGTTGACCAAGACTTTGACTCCGACTCGTCTATTTTCGGAGCGGCCTTCCGGCGTTTGGTTGGACGAAACAGGATGGGACTCGCCCATTGCACCTGGGGTGAGCACGTGTGTTAGGGGAATATTGCCTGCTTGTTCGAGGTAAGCGATGACCAACTGAGCTCGACGCATACTCAATGCCTGGTTTTGGGCGATACCCCCAGATGAGTCTGTAAAGCCCTTGATCTGAACGACGTACCCATTGAGGCTTGTTGCGCTCGTGGCCAACCTAGTCTCCTGAGTCACTGATTTCTTGCATATTGTTTGTGCCATGTGCAGCCAGAGTACGGGAAGCGAACCGTCCAATGCTGTTGAGTATCGCGTCGGCACTCTTGGTCCACACAAAGGGTTTGGTCTGCTCGTTATGCACGTCGATGAACTCCAAGATGGCGGATTCCAGTTCACGCACGCTGTAGTGCGAGCCCCGTTTGATCTGGCATAGTGACAGTAAGGCGAACCAGCGCTCCACTTGGTTCAGCCAGGAACTGCGCGTGGGAGTGAAGTGCAGGTGGTAGCGAGGATGGCGCAGGAACCATGCCCGGATTTCCTTGGTCTTGTGGGTGGCATAGTTGTCCAACACCAGATGGACGGTAAGATCG
>Ga0307478_10000888_pt1 | contig 28199 bp, 21 predicted proteins | sample atmos_gasesECM4C_2_FD_203713 | JGI IMG/M metagenome (GOLD analysis project Ga0307478, IMG submission 203713) | Hardwood forest soil microbial communities from Morgan-Monroe State Forest, Indiana, United States - atmos_gasesECM4C_05 | ecosystem: Environmental > Terrestrial > Soil > Temperate...
TGGGAATCTCGCACAAACCGCGAGATTCCCACTTTCCCACAGCCACAACAACAAGCCTTCTACGGTTACATATCAAATGGCTCGACGGGGAGCGCTAGGGTTACATTCTTAGATGGCTTGACGGGGTGATGAAGCTGAAGTTTTCAGGCTTTGGCTTCGGTCCGGTTAGAAGTAGAGCCTGAATTCGGCTTGCCCCGTCCTGGGCTGATTGCCCTGGCAAGGAGTTGTTGGAGAGTTGAAGGCTTTTCCAAAATTCGGGTCCGTAAAGTTGCCATGCCAGCAATTAAGGCCATTAGAGTTGGAAGGGCCGTTATTCAGCAGCATGCGATTGAGCACGTTGAAGAATTGAATGGTCAACTCGCCGCTGAACCGCTCGCCAAAGAAAAACCTCTTGCCGAGGGAGGCGTCTTCATCCAGGTACGGTGGCGCCCGCAGGGTGTTGTAGAGTGGCGCGCCGTTTCCAAGCGTCCACGCTCCCGGAAATTGAAATGCAGCAGTATTAATGACCGTCGTCCCCTTGTAGTAGTTGTTCCAGTTGATGCCGAAGCCTTGACCGGACACACGGTTTGGCCGGTTGCCCACAAAAATGTTGCCAAGTACCGGGTCGCAATCGAACTGGTCGGCGCAAGCGTTTGTCGTGAGGGGTGCTCCGCTCTCGTAATAGTTGACAAGGGAAATCTTCCAGCCGCCGAGCAGGTTCTTCCTGACCGTGCCACCCTGGTTTAAGAACCTCTTTCCGGGGCCAATGGGCAGTTCATACACTCCGGCCATGGTGAGTACGTGAGTCTGATCACTGTTGCCGACGGACCACTCGGCCCGCGGGTTTTGGGGGTTCAGACCCCGGAAGTTGAACGTCGAAAAACCGCTATCCGTATTTGTCAGATACCTCGAGAGCGTGTAAGAAACTAAGTAGGTCAAACCGCCGCCGGAACGCTTCTGCAGACTTACCTGTAAGGCGTTGTATTTGTCGGCTCCGGAAGTGTCGAAGTTGTTGGTGACAAAGGGCATTTGCGGGTAGGGAAGCTGTGTCACGAAAAGCGGTGTGCTAGTGCCTTGTTCCTGGCAGAAATTCGTATAGGGGACGTAGTACGTGACTGCAGTGGCGTTGCCGCCGCAAGTTCCCGGGGCGTAAGTAAAGGTACCCAACTTCCCTTGGGTAGCCAAGAACGACTGGGCAGCCGCGGAGGTCCACGGCTGAGCAAGAACACAATCCTTGGTGGTGGTGACGGTAGGGCCCTGTGGGCAGGTCGACTTCACAAAGTTGTAGTCAAGTGACTGAATGCCGGATGCCAGGGTGGCGGGCAAATGGATGTCATGCGTGTGTACGCCCGAAACCGAAAGAAACATGTTCCAGGGCAACTCGTGCTGAATCCCCAGCACCAATTGCTCGTCGTAGGCTTGGTTCACCTGTTGAGGCAACTCGTGAACCTGGGCAAAGCCCAAAATAGATACGCCGTTGAAAAATGTCGGGCTAAAGCCCACTGCCGGCAACGGTGGTAGCTGATTTGTATCCCATTGACCGAAGCCGGGAATCTGGGCTTGTGACTGGCCAATCGACACTACGCCGTTCAAGTTATTGCCGTAGTTCACGGCAACCTTGTTGACGCCGTATTCGAAGGCTCCTGTGTCCAACCAATACCAGGAAACACCGCCCAACAACACTGTCTTAGAATTCAACTGATATGTAAACCCGACGCGAGGACTGAAATGGTGCCAGTCCATTTTCATGGTACTGAAGCCACCGCACGCTGTGCACGTCCCCAACTCTGCCATGGCACCCAGAAGCGGCTGGCCGGTTTTAGGGTTGATCTCGGGGGCGTTAACCGCATTCGGATTGAAGTAGGTAAGCTGGTTGGTGCCGGAATCGTTCGTAAAAGGGAAGGTCAAATCCCAGCGGATGCCCCAGTTGACCTTCAGCTTGGGCATAATCTGCATGTCGTCCTGGAAATAGGGCGCTATGTAGGAGTTCCTCAGGTTGGTGTTACCTGCGCCGCCTCTGCCTCCTGTGGTGACGTCGCCGAGCAGGAAGCTCGCGAAGCCATTTCCTGTATTGGTGCCGGGTGTGCTAACACAATTGGGATTAGCACCGCAGATCAGTGTTTGCTCGTTCGGGCTTGCCGTGATGTCGGAAGTAAAATTCAGCAGTCCCGAGCAACCGGGCTGGCCGCCGGAGCCGCCGCATTCGAAGTCATCCTGGTGCGTTTTCCGAATGTCCACACCGATGTTCATATTGTGCCGACCCATTATGTAGAGCAAATTGCCCAGGAAGGTGTAGCCCGTTTTGTGATTGATCGTGGATGACAAGCCGTTTCCGGGGCCCCAGCTTCCGGGCTCCCATCCGCCGCCGCCGAAACTAATGCTCGGAAAAGTGAGGGGCTGCGCTAATCCCGAAGGTGGAACTGGGGCGAGAGGGCTAGAGAGCAGGTGCGGCGGCAAAAAGTCGTTGCCCTGATAAACATACAGAAAACCACCGGTCAAAACCATCCGGGAACTGATGGCATTGGAGTAGGTGATATCCAAGCCCCGAGCTAAGACGGTGGTAATGTTTAGGTTGCTAAGCGGGCTATTCACCCAATCGCCGTTACTTGGGGACGGGTACTTCTGACGCCAAAAAAGGCCGTGCAGGGCCTGCTTCGAGGTCAAGTTGTGGTCAATATTGACGCTAAAGCTTGTTTCAAGATTTAGAGAGGTGGTGGCAGGTGTATAGTTACTGACCTCCGAGTTCGGGTTGGACGGCGTCGGGAGAGGGAACTGCTTTAGCAGGCCTGCCGATACCTGACTGAAACAATTGCTCGGTATTTTGTTGCCAGGGAACGGTTGTCCAGCCGCGGCTTGGGGCGTAGCGAATCCGGGGATGGTACAACCGGACGGAATGAGCGACGCATTGGAAGCCCAGGAAGTAGGAACATAAATGGGGATGGGTTTGCCGTTACTGGGGTTGACCAAGGCGCTGAAATCACCGGAAAGCTCGGCCTGCGTAGGAAGCGTGACGACGTTGGGCACGAAGGATTGCCTGAACCGGTCATAGCTAAAGAACCAGAAGGTTTTGTTGCGTCCATCATAAACTCTGGGTATCCACACCGGTCCGCCAAGAGACACGCCCAAGTTATTCTGTATGTTGGTATTGGGCTGATCAATCTTCCCAATATTGTTGGGATTTATATCGTTGAATGCGCCAGGAGCAGCAAGGTATCTGTCGTCCCTATAAAGGAAAAAGGCGTCGCCGTGAACAACGTTGGTTCCGGACCTCGTGTGATACTGCTCAACACCTTGGCCCAGCCCATACTGCGCCGAAAACGTGCCCGTGAGAATGTCCGCGTCCTTGATCGAGTCATAAGGCGGTTGATTCCATTGTGTGAAGCCAGCCGTCTCTGAAAAGGCTTCGGGCACGCCATTGAACATGATTTCGGTCTGTTGGTCCACACCGCCGTTAATCCGATGGCTGAATCCGTTGCCCGTGACGCCAGGAGTCAGAAAGATAAAATTGTCAATCTGACGGACCTGCCCTGAAACCAACTGCGGCAGGTCTTGCGTGAGCGTCTCGTTGATAGTCGTGCCGATTTCCGGTTGCTCGGTTTGCAAAGCAACGGCCGGAGCTATAACCTCGATTGTCTCCGTTACGGTGCCCGGTACCAAAATGGCGTTCGAAGTGGATGTCGCCCCACCGGTGACGACGACATCCTTATCAACGTGAGTTTTGAAGCCGGCTAGTTCGACCTTGACGGTATACGTCCCGGGGATGAGGTCGACAACCAAGTAGGTGCCCGCAGAGGTAGTAGTAGTTGTTTGGGACACGTTAGTATCCACGTTCGTCACGGTTACCTTCGCGTCCGGAATTCCGCCCCCTCCTTGGTCAGTTACCGTGCCATTAATTCTGCTAACCGCTTGCGGACGCGCTTCGCACGGGCAGAGGAGAACAGCCAAGCAAATGGCCAGCCCAGCAACCAAGCTGTGGCGAAATGCCATCCGGTTGCGCACACCACTACACAACCTCACTATTGCTTCCATGTTTTTCCTCCCTATGAGATCTGCCAACCGTCCCTCCGCGAAATAAACGGAGGCATGCTCAGACAACCCCTCTTGGCGGGCGACGCTAATGGAAAAGCACTATGGCTGTCAAGGGTCCTTCATGTGACCTAATTATTCCCGTCTTAATGGCTGATTCTATTTGGTTTACTGGAGAATATTCTCTAGGCTAAAGGTCTGCCGAGGGGGTGCTGCCAAACCAGGGCCTAAACACGATGTGAGTGCTTTAACCGGTCCAGAAGAGAAGACGTCTGGGATGGACGATACTTTCCCTCAACATAGAATCTGATACCGTCCACGTGTGGCGACAGGTATGACAACTAGAAGAGTTTTAGGAGGATCTTGCATCCTTATATCGCTTCGTGGCACCGGGTGGCGCATCACTTGTGCAGCGGTTCGTCCACCTGCAGAATCTGGTCGGCGCGCACAGCCTCTAAGACTTGCACAATCCCGCTCGGCCAACGGATCTCCACTCGCTCGGCCACGGTCTCCGCTCCCAGGCCGAAGTGCGCCCGCTTATCACTCGAGGACAGATAGCTACCTGCCGTGGTTACGGTCTGAAGCTGCACGCCCTTCGAAGTCGTCAATTTCAATTCGGCGCCGATGCCGTCGCGGTTGCTACGATGGCCCACTAGCTTCAAAATCAGCCAGTGGTTTCTTGTAAGCGTTTCATTTCGCAGAATATGTGCCGCTCCGTCATTCGTGGTGATGACTGCATCCAGGCGGCCATCATTGTCAATGTCGCCGATGGCCATCCCTCGCCCCACCCAGGGTTCCTTGAAAACGCTGCCTGCAGCCGCGGAAATATCCGTAAACCTTCCTCCGGTGTTGCGAATCAAAACCGGCGGCTCACGGTAATGCAAATTGGGAGTGGTCAGCTCCACGTTATCCATATCGTGTCCCTGGACGATCAGTAGGTCCTTCCACCCGTCGTTATCGAAATCCATGAAACGAAAACCCCACCCGGAATGAGGCAATGTGATATCCGCTAGTCCGCTGGTGTATGTCGCGTAGGTGAAGGTGCCATCGCCGTTGTTCTTGTAGAGCGCATAGGCCTGGTTGCCGAGGTCGGTGATAAGCAAGTCCGGCAGCCCGTCGTTGTCGTAATCGGCGAAGTCCACGCCCATGCCGGCGTATGTCGCGCCGTCGCCATCGACAGCCACTCCCGCCATCAAGCCCACTTCCTCAAATGTGCCGTCACCCTTGTTGCGATAGAGGAACTCAAACATGGAGTCATTGGCGACGCAAATATCCAAGCGCCCGTCGCGGTCGTAGTCGGCAAACGCGATTCCCAAGCCTCTGCCTGCCTTAGACAAACCAATCTTCTTAGAGACCTCCGTAAAGTGGCCGTCACCGTCGTTGTGATACACGAGCGGGGTGGCTGGCCGGAAACGGTTGGGATTGCAATAGGACCGGAAGCCTTCTTTGGGCAGGCCGCAAAAGACATCGTCAAAATCCCATTCCATGTAGCGCAAGACAATCAAATCGAGCAGCCCGTCATTGTCTAAATCCACCCACGCCGCGCTGGTGGACCAACCGCTGCCGTTGAGCCCGGATTTTGCCGTGACGTCCGTAAACGTGCCGTCGCCATTGTTGTGATAGAGCCTGTTACCGCCATACGCCGTTACAAACAAGTCGGCATTCCCATCGTTGTTGTAGTCGCCTACCGCCACGCCCATGCCGTAGCCCCATCCTTGGAGCCCGGCCGCAACCGTAACGTCCTCGAACGTTCCGTCGCGCTTCTGGCGATACAACCGATTCCAATATTGCGGGCTGGTCTTCTGCGGAATTGTGCCTTTGGGCGTAGGGTCGTTTAGCGGCGCGCCATTCACAAGAAAGAGATCCAGGCGACCGTCATTATCGTAGTCGAACAGCGCCGCCCCGCTGCCCATCGTTTCAATCAAATATTTTTTCGAGGTGTGAGAGGCTAGGTTGCGAAAATCCAAACCCAGCGCCGCAGTGACGTCGGTAAACTTCGCTGTTGTCACTTCTGGCGCGCCCAAGGATGTGGCCCCGGTCCCTGCGGCGGGCATCTTCGGCCCCGTTTTCTGTCCCAAAATCGGCACGACGGGAACGAAAGCCGAGAAAAGAAAGGCCAGCGCCGAGCGCCGATCTATCACTTTCGGTGCCCGCTCCTGGGCGCTTTGGACAAACCGCCGAGAAATATTCTGACGCTCGGGAGTCCCCCAAGGCGGTAGACCCACTGGAAAACGCATAGGAAGAGGACTATAACATTCGCTTGGAAACGAGCGCCGGGAAATTCTTGACGCCGCCATTACTCTGGCGGACATCTGTTTCTCCTTGGGCGAACTTAGTTCCTTTGATAAAATTCCACATGTTCCTTGAAGTCGCCATGGTAAATTCCACCATGCTTGTCACGGGCCTCTCGACGCGCGTTCTTGCTGCCCCGCCATTAAAGGTTTCTAAAAGCAGCTATTTAACTCCCTTTAACATGAGCCGTTCCGGAAATACCCGGATGGGTGGGGGCATCGCCTTGTTCCTTACCGCCCTCGCTCTGATGCCATGGAGCGCACCTCCATTGGCCTGCCGAGCGTCACCTCAGTCCGCCCCCATCACTACTTTGGAATCCGCGCGGCAGAGTCCCGCCCCAGCTCCTCGAGGTGTGAGTAACTCAACAGAACCAGCGCAGTCTCTCGATCCCCTCCTTGCCGAAGCCAACTCGCTCGCTGATAAAGGCATTACCTCAGAAGCCGAACAGAGGGTTCGCCAATATCTCGCCGTGCATCCCGACTCCGCGAATGCTCATTTCTTGCTTGGGCATATCCTTTTCCGGGAGATTCAGGCGGAAGCAAGGCTGGAGAGCCAACTCGCGCTTCAGGCTCAGGCCCGGATGAGCGGCGTGAAGGTTCTCGGTCAAGATTCCTCCGACGCAAAGGACCGGGACGAGAAGGCCAAGGCTTCACTGGGGGAGTTTACCGCCGGCGCAAAATACCGTGCCCCGTCCGCCGGCGATTTGAAAGTCGTGGCTTTCGATTATGTCTTGCTGGGTGACTACCTCGACGCCGACAAGTGGTTGACGAAGATGCTCGAGTGGGCTCCGAATGACTCGGACGGTTGGTACCATCTTGGCCGCACGAAATACACTGAGAACCGCTTCGCCGAAGGCATCAGCGCTTTTCAACAATGCCTCAAACTCGATCCCAAAAACGTGAAAGCGGAGGACAATCTTGGCTTGTCGTTTGCAGGATTAGGCCGCAATGACGAAGCAGCCGCGGCCTATCAGCAGGCTATCGCCTGGCAAGCGCAATCCGCCCTCAAAAATCCCGGCCCCTATATCGACATGGGAAGTCTTCTGATCGACGAGAACCGCCCGCAAGATGCCCGCACGTTTCTTCTCCAGGCCACGGAAATCGCTCCGCGCGACTCTCGTGCCCACGAACTTCTCGGCAAGGCTTACGCCCGCCTGGACGAACTCCCCAAGGCACAAGCCGAACTTGAAAAAGCCATCGAACTGTCTCCACAAAGTCCCAATCTCCATTGCATGTTGGCTCCCGTCTATCGCAAGCAGGGCCTTGCCGAAAAAGCGAAAATCGAATTCGATCGCTGCGCCTCACTTGCCGGCAGCCATTCGATTCTGGAGACACCGCGGCCCTGAACACTTCCTTCCTTAACGAAGAATGTATGGTGCCGTGGAAAGTTCACTCGGGAACGGGGAGCGCAGTCCCAGAAATCTTCACGGCTCTTTGCTTCTTTCCCGAAGTAGTTGTTTGGCGCGTTCCGCGGACGCCGCCCGGGAACTTTCTTCCAGGTTACTGAATAGCTTCATCTCCGCTTGCGCTTCCTGGGCTCTTCCGAGAGCGCGGTACGTCTGGGCTAACAAAAAGTGCGTGGAGGCTTCGGCGGGATCAGCCTTTTCCGCGGCTTCTAGGTCTTCGAGAGCCTCCGCATGGCGATCCAATTTCATCAGCGCTCTCGCGCGGTCCACTCGCGCCGCCATCAGCTTCGGACAAAGTGCGAGAGCCTTTTCGACATCTGCCAATGCTTCTTCGGAGCTGGCGTGCTGCTCTAGCACGATGTTGCCAAGCTTCCATTGCGCTTGACAATTCATCGGGGCATTCACCAGTTCGGCGCGAAACTGTTCCGTGGCCGCCTCCCACATGCTGAGAGACCAGTAGGCATTCCCCAGCATATAGTGGGTGCCGGCCTGCTCCGGCGCCATCTCCACGGCTTTCTTGTATTCCATTAGCGCGCCGTCGTAATTCTTCATGCTTTCCATGATCTCGCCGGAGATTTCGTGCGCCCACACGGAATTGGCATCAATTTCATTCAATTTCGAAAGCGCCTGCTCAGATAATGTCATGTGGACTTTCCCGAGCAGGTACCAGATTTCCTGGTTCCTCGGCTGCCGCTCAGAAAGCCTTGTCAAATGGTTGGCCGCCAGATCTAGTTCGCCGAGTTTGATCAAATCGTTCGCCAGAATCAATTCCGCGTTATTGTCTTGGGGATTGCCGCGCAGCGCCGCCTCCAACGGCGCTCGCGCGCCGGCGTAGTCGCCCATCTCGTATCTTGAGATTCCTAAAAGCGCCGCGGCTGAAAACATTTTCGGATCGATTTTCAATCCCTTTTCCAAAACATCCGCAGCCTTTTTGTATTCGCGCTGCCGCAAATAAAGCGAACCCAGATTGTTGTAGGCCGGCCCCAGGCGTGGGGCCATCTGCAAAAGAGACTCATAATTCGCGACGGCGGCGGCGAGGTCGCCGCGGGCGGCGGCGGATTTTGCTTGTGAGTAAAGTTTTTCGACGCGCTCGTCATTCGCATCGGCATTCGACTGACCCAAAGTCGCTGGCGCAACGGCGAACAAGAACAAGCCAAACAGAAAACTCAGCGAGATTTTGGTCCAGCGCGAGTGGACATTGGAATCCCGCATTTCGATGAACGGTGTCATGTGCACAAGTTTACACCGCCGGAAAATGATCTCAAAGAAGTCTACGCGGATTCAAAAGTCGGAGGACCGAAAGATCGCGACTGTGTTTCCCCTAAACCTTGGGTTCGCGCAGGCGGTGCAATAGGGGAGCTTGAGAATTCTGAAGGGGAGTATTGAACCGGCGAAATCCGCGTGCTACCCTGCTCAAACAACCTGGGGGGGGGAGTCCGTCCATGGAAGCCACGGAACACCGTGCGCATGCTCGCGGCTTCGGCGTTTTCGAAGTGGATGAACGGGCGGCGGAGCTGCGCAAGCGCGGCATTCGAATCAAGTTGCAAGAGCAACCCTTCCAGATCCTGTGCCTTCTGCTGGATCACTCGGGCGAAGTAGTGACTCGCGAAGAGCTTCGCCGCAAGCTCTGGCCGGAACACACCTTCGTTGATTTTGACCGCAGTCTCAACAAAGCCATGACCAAGCTGCGGTCTGCACTGGGCGATTCCGCAGAGAACCCTCGCTACGTCGAAACCATTCCGCGTCACGGCTACCGCTTCCTGGCGCCGGTCCATCACCCGCGAGAGGGAACCGAAACGGCCGTCGCCGCTCTCGATCATCCGGCGGAGACGCACTCCGCACTCCGTGCGAGAGTGGGGGAAGCCCGCGGGTCTGTTCCATCTTTCTTTGGATCGCTGAATTTCCCCGCGCGACTCGGCCAGAGGCGCCTCCTTGTTTTGGCTGGCACGTTTGCGGTGGCCATCCTAGCTGCAGTCGTCTATCTGCGGATTCGTGCTTCCGCCGGCCTCATCGGAACTTCCAGCCCCGCGAACTTACGGCAGTCGGTTGCGGTGCTGGGATTCAAGAATTTGTCAGGTGATACGCAGGAAGCCTGGCTCTCCACAGCGCTTTCGGACTGGCTGATGACCGAACTCACTGCCGGGGAACACGTGCGCGCCATTCCCGCTGAGAGCGTGGCACGAATGAAGATGGAACTCGCTCTTCCGGATATGAACAGTTTGAGCCGCGACAGTTTGACGCGAATCCGTAAGAATTTAGGCACGGATTACGTGGTAGTGGGTTCCTATGCGACGCTGGGCCCCCATTCCGAGGTGCAGGTCCGGCTGGATCTCCGGTTGCAGGACACCCGTAGCGGAGACACGATTGGGGCGATTTCCGAAGCCGGGACCGAAGCGCATCTGCTCGATCTGGTGTCGCGAGCCGGCGAAGAGCTGCGGAAGAAACTTGGTGTGCGTGCGGTGACCAGGGAAGAGGCTGCGGAGGTGGCGATTGCGCTGCCTTCGAAAGGCGAAGCCGCCAAACTATACTCTGAGGGGCTAGCGAAGCTGCGCTTGTTCGATATGCTCGCAGCTCGTGACCGGCTGCAGAAAGCGTCGGAAGTCGAGCCCGACTTCGCGCTGTCGCACGCCGCACTGGCGAGCGCTTGGGAACAGCTTGGTTACGATGAAAGGGCTAAACTCGAGGCGAAAAAGGCCTTCGAATTGTCCTTGAACCTTTCCAGGGCGGAGCGACTGCTCGTGGAAGGCCGTTACCGCGAAACCATGTTGGACTGGGAGAAGGCCATTGAGATTCACCGCGCCCTCTTCGACTTTTTCCCCGACAACTTGGATTATGGCCTGGCGCTTGCCAACTCCGAAGTCAAAGCGAATCGTTGGAAAGAAGCGCTGGCAACCATCGCGGCACTGCATTCACTTCCTCCGCCGCTCGGAGAAGATCCGCGGATCGACCTGGCAGAAAACGACGCCGCGAGGTCATTGGGCGATATGAAGAGAGCCGAAGCGGCCTTGGCACATGCCGCGGAAAAAGCGCAAGCTGCGGGGGCCTCTTTGCTGTTGGCCAAAACCCTGCGCGAACAGGCATGGTTGTTCGAAAACTCCGGAAAACAAGAAAGGGTTGAGGGAGCCATCCGCGAAGCAAAGGAATTGTATATCGCGGCGCACGACCGGCTGGGCGTGGCCTCCACCAGCACACTGGAAGGGATCGAATGGGAGAGGCACGGAAACTACTTGGAAGCAAAGAATCGCTACGAAGAAGCCATGGAAATCTACCGGGAAACAGGGAGCAAGCTTAGCCTTAGCAATGAATATGACAATCTTGGTGGCATCCTTCTCTATCTTGGCGATCTCGCCGGAGCACGCAAGCGATACGGCGAGGCGCTGGCCACCTATAACGAGATTGGAGATCAGAATGGAGCGGCGCTGGCAAAGATCGGGCTTGGTGACGTGTCTTTCGCGCTCGGAAAGCACATCGAAGCAAAACAGATGTATGAGGAAGCACTTGAGATCTGTCGCCGGCTCGGTAGTCGCGGTAGGCAAGGAGAAGCCCTTGCAGGTGCGGGAAGGGTGCTGCGACTTGAGGGGGATCCAGTCGGAGCAGAAAAGAATGATGCAGAGGCTATAGCGATTTTCCAGGAAGTTGGCAACAACAGCGAAGCGGCCCATGTTCGCCTGCAGCTGGCTCAGTTGCTGCTCGACAACGGGAAGGGTGACGAGGCGGCGGCTTTCGCGGAGAAATCGACCGAAATGTTTGAAGCAGAAAAAGCCGGGCGATATGCCGCTGAAGCGGAACTTTCCTTGTCCAAAGCGCTACTCGCTCAGGGACGGATTGCCGAGGCCCACAAGTACGTCGAGCAAGTGATAACTTCCGCGCGCGAAAGCCACAATCGTGAGCTCGCACTGAATTCAGTTATGGTCGCGGCGCGCCTTCAAGCAGCATCCGGAAATCTCTCCGAGGTTGGCGAAGCCATTGGGCGTCTTGAGAAGTTGATCAGCGAGGCCAGTGCAGCGGGATTTGCGGGAATCGTTTATGAAGCGCGCCTAGCCAAAGGTGAAATTCAGATGGCCTCCACGGATCGAACCGCTGGGAGGACGAACCTGGAAACCCTGGCCAAGGACGCCCAAATGGAAGGATTCCTTCTTGTCGCGAGCCAGGCGTCAGCCGATATGCGAGGAGTGCGGATTCCGGCGACCCTACATACACAGAATTGAATGGCGACTTGGAACCCGACTCGAAAGCGCGGTCCAGCAGTTCGGTAGCCTTCCTAGATCAAGCCTATTTCTTGCGGCAACCTCGGTAGCAGGCCGAGGGAATGGAAACGCTTGGCCGAACGATATACTTCACTGGTCATTCTCCATGATTCCGAGATGAGCGACCGCATGGTCGGATAAGCTTTTCCAAATCCTGCAGAGTACATCTAGAGGAAAACCCTTATTATTCAATAAGCTACTAGGGAAAGCGCAAATGACATCAGGGAACCTTGACAGTGCCTGCCAACCTCCTGAGACTTGCTGGTACTCCCAACTCTTGTTCTCCACGCGGAGAGGAGACCTTGACATGCGACCCACACCTATCATTCGAGTCCTTCTAATCCTGACGGCCTGCCTCGGGAGCGCGGCGACATGGGGGATTATCTCTGCCGCCACGGCCACAAGAACCCCGGAAGGTAAAACGAGACTGGCGATTGTCGGCTTGGACCATGACCACGTGTGGCAACTGCTTCGCTACATCGCCAAGGAACCGGATGCAGAACTTGTGGCCATCGCGGAGTCCCAACCGGCTCTGGTGAAAGAAGCGAAGTCAAAAGTTCCGGACTCCGTGAAGTTTTATGAGGATTTTGTCGCCATGCTTGATGAAGTTAAGCCCGAAGCGGTCATCGTGACCACCGCAAATGACCGTCACCTGGAGATCCTGCGCGAGTGTGCGAAACGGCACATTCATTATTCGGTGGAAAAACCGATGGCCACGAGCGCTGCCGATGCCCGGGAAATGGAACGCTTGGCAAGCCAGTCGGGCATAAAGCTTATGGTCAACTATTGGAATGCCTGGGTACCGCCAACGCATGAACTCTATCATCGGGTGAAAGACGGCCAATTGGGGGAGATCCAGAAGATCATTGTCCAATACGGACACGAAGGGCCGAAGGAAATCGGTGTTTCCAAATACTTTGCCGATTGGCTCTACGATCCCGTGAAGAACGGGGGCGGGGCCATCATGGACTTCGGTTGCTATGGAGCTGAGTGGGCGGTTTGGTTGAAAGGCCGGCCGAAAGGAGTGCTGGCTACGGCCCAGAAGCTCAAGGTCGAGCAGCACAATAAGGTGGACGACGATTCCACAATCGTGCTCGATTATCCGGACGCGACTGTGATTATCGAAGCTTCCTGGGATTGGCCGTATGATATGGGGCGGGTACAGGTGTTCGGTCCTAAAGGGAGTCTGTTAGCGACGGGAAGCGAGTTGTTCTACCGCTCCTCCGATGCCCGGGGATCGAATGCGGGGCTGGAAGGCGAACGAGTTACACTCAACGCGCCCCCGCCGGCGACCAGCAATCCGGTTTCTTATTTTGTCAACTGCATCCGGCACGACAAACCGATTGAGGATCCGCTTTCCACAAATCTGAATGTGCACGTGATGGAAATTCTGGACGCGGCGCGCGAATCCGTCCGCACCGGGCAGGTACAGGAACTTCGCTAAAGCTTGAGCCGGTGGAATGGGCCTCAGAAGTGACCGCGCCGGGCTTGTCGAATGCCGACCCGACTTCCCTGCCGTCCATCCATCTTGACCCATTTTGCCGTTGCGTTTCGCGGACTAGATTACGTGCTGCCCGGCGAAGAGGTTCTCGATCCTCGGCGCAATCCCCACCGAGACTGCGATCTGGATAAACACGCGTTGCCACGACAAGCTGTATTCCCTCCCATGCAATCCAACAGACTGACAGCGTCCAAGGTTTCGACAGACGACTCCCGTCAGCTGAGGGCTAAGCCCTTCCCTTTTTACCCGTATCTTCCTTGCCGCCAACATCTTGAATGAATACTCGCTGACCTCCGCGAAACGGCACAACGCTTGCTGTCTTCCAATTTGGAGTTGAAATCGAAATCGTGGCTCAGCCTGAAGGCGCTTCATCATGAAACCAATCACGCAGGAAAACGCTAAGCTTGGATTTGTCGGGATCGGCTATATGGGCCGGCCAATCGCGCGGCGGTTGCTCGAATCGGGCTTTAAGCTGACCGCGTACGACCGGGACCACGGTAAGTCAGAGGAACTAATTCAATATGGCGGCAACGTCGCCCAGAGCCTTAGAGAACTTTCCTCCCGTTCTAACGTCGTGTTGTCCTGCCTACCGAGCGATGAAGCTGTCCTGGACATTTATGGCGGGCGCGACGGCGTTTTCGCCAATAAGCATCGCGGCTCGCTGGTTATCGACTTGAGTACGGTGTATCCCGACACCTCGCAGCAACTCTCAAGACAAGGTTCAGAGCATGGAATTGAGGTGCTCGACGTGACCATATCGGGGAGCACGCCGGCCGCGGAAAATGGGTTGCTGACCCTGTTCGGCGGCGGAAACAAAGAATGCTTTGACGCTGCCGAGTCGATCTTTCGCGTTATCGCCCACAAACATTTTTATCTCGGCGCAAGCGGATCCGGAGCGACGATGAAGCTCGTCGTCAACACCTTGCTGGGAATCGGAATGCAAGCGATAGCGGAGGCTGTCGCACTCGGTGAGAAGGCCGGTCTCGATCGCAATCGCTTGCTGGACGTATTGTCCCAGACTGCCGTGGTCGCTCCAGCGCACGCGGGCAAACTGCAAAGGGCGATGAAGAAGGATTACAGCCCGCAATTTCCGATTCGGCTAATGAACAAGGATTTCGGTTTGATTCTCAATCTCGCAGCGGCCGTTGGCGCGCGAATGCCTGCCGCGGAAGCTGCTTTTGAGATCAATGCGAGACAATCGGACGAAGGAACGGAACAGGATTTTTCGACGGTGATTCTGCAAATGGAAAAACGTGCACATCTGGGTCCCAACGGTAATGAGCCGACGTGATCCGGCAGCGATGAGACGAGGTTGGAAAAGAGTATGAATGTTCCAGATCTTCGGTCGCCAGCAGTCCAAAAACTGCCGGTTGCGAAACTCGCTCAGATCCTTTCGAATGGTAAGCGCGGAAAGCCCTCGTTCAAGAGCGCGCTAAACGAGGAGCAGATTCATGCCTTGGTGGCGCACATTCGCTCGCTGCATCAGAAAAAATAGTGGGACTCTGTATGCCGCTTTTTCCCAATGGAGAGCTCCCTAGAAGGACGGCCATGCTGGAATACATCACCATCAAAGGTACAAATCTCGTTAGTTCCCGAATCGCACTGGGCACCTGGGCTATCGGCGGCTGGATGTGGGGCGGAACTGACGAGAAGGAATCCATTCGCACGATTCATGCCGCACTCGACCAGGGCATCAATCTGATCGACACTGCGCCCGTCTACGGCTATGGGCGTTCCGAGGAAATCGTGGGCCAAGCCCTGCACCAACACGGCCGCAGGGAAAGCGTTATTCTCGCCACCAAAGCCGGCATCGATTGGACAAATGGCAAAGTCGAACGCAACGCCACGCGCGGACGTATTTTCAAGGAGCTGGAGGACTCACTCCGTCGCCTCCAAACGGACTACATCGATATCTACCAGATGCACTGGCCTGATCCCCTCGTCCCGGTTGAGGAAACAGCCGCGACTCTAGGTGAAATCTACGAACAGGGGAAGATTCGCGCGATCGGGGTCAGTAACTATTCCCCCGAAGAAATGGCGCGCTTCGCAGCCGTCGCGCCGTTGCACACCATTCAGTCGCCCTACAATCTTTTTGAACGCGAAATAGAATCCGGCGTTCTGCCCCATGCTTTCCGCCATGGCATCGCGACGCTCGCTTACGGCGCCCTCTGCCGCGGATTATTGAGCGGCGCCATGAACACAGATCGCCAATTTGCCAACGGTGACATGCGCAAGACGACAGATCCTAAATTCCAGCCTCCGCGTTTTGCCGAATACCTCAACGCGGCAAACAAGTTGGATGCCTTCGCTCGCGAGAATTTTGGCAAGCGCGTGATTCACCTGGCGGTCCGTTGGCTCCTCGATCAAGCGGGTGTTGGTATTGCGCTCTGGGGCGCGCGACGTCCGGCACAACTCGCGCCTATCCGGGAAGTAATCGGCTGGTCTCTGGGAAAAAGCGACTTCGTTGCTATTGATGCCATTCTTCGCGAAAATATTCGCAACCCAGTCGGGCCGGAATTCATGGCTCCCCCGGCTCGCGAAACGGATAGACCCGTGTTTGTCAGTGTAGGATAAAGCCAAGAGGAAAGAATTTTTGGAGGTCGATCATGAACAAAAAGGAACTTTCTGCAAGTTTGGCTGGAAATACTTCGCTCGGCGGGGAACTTTCCGTGCATCGTATCGGCTTCGGAGCCATGCGCCTTACCGGCGAAGGCATTTGGGGACCGCCAAAGGATCGTAAAGGAGCATTGGCGGTTCTTCGCCGGGCCATCGAGCTGGATATTAATTTCATCGATACGGCGGATTCCTACGGGCCCCATGTAAGCGAGGAACTTATTGCCGAAGCGTTGTTTCCATACCCGGCGGACCTGGTCATTGCCACCAAGGGAGGCTGGAACCGCCCCGGCCCCAATCAATGGACACACGATGCCACTCCCGCACACCTTCGCAAAGCCGTCGAGGGAAGCCTCCAGCGGTTGCGCCTGGACCGCATCGACGTTTATCAACTCCACATTCCGGACCCGGTTGTCTCGTTCGAAGTATCGGTGGAAACCCTGGCTCAACTGCGAGACGAAGGCAAGATTCGGCTGATCGCGTTGTCCAATGTCACGCAGGAGCACATCGAGCGTGCGCGCAGAATTGTCCCCATCGCTTCCGTGCAGAACCGCTATAGCTTTGCCGACCGCGAATGGGACTACGTCGTCGATTATTGTGAGCGCCATGGAATTGCTTTTATTCCTTGGTTCCCACTGGGAGCGGGCAAAGTTGCCGGCGACGTGCTTAACCAAATCGCCCAGGCACACCGCGCGAGCCCCACACAAGTAGCGCTGGCTTGGCTCTTGCGGCGATCGCCCCTGATGTTACCCATCCCAGGGACTTCTTCGATCGGCCATCTTGAAGAGAATGTCGCCGCGACTTCTGTGCGCTTAAATGACGAAGACTACCAAATGCTCTCCAAAGTCCCTGAACTGGTCGCCGCAAGGTGAAAAGCTTGGCCACTCGAAAAGGTCGCCAAACGGTCCGCTTCCCACGTTAACAGCGTTGTGCCTGTGGCTGACTGGTTGTGTAGATTCCGCGCAGGAATCCAGTATTCAGGGTTTTGCGCAACTTGCGGCGCCCTTGGAAAACACGTGCTTTCACGGCGCCAATTGAGGTGCCTAGAATCCGAGCCGTTTCTTGGACAGATCTTTCTTCGATGTCGCGGAGCAATATCGTTGTTCGAATTGTCGGACCTAGGCGATTGATTGCCTCGGTCAAGAGTTCCGCGCGCTCGCCTCGCCAGCAGGACTCTTCGGGATTGGGATTCTGGTCCACAAACGCCTCCAAGCTGGATTTGGCGTCATGGTCAGGGCTTTCGGGTATGACTTCGAAAACTCCGCGCCTTCGACGGAGCAACATGAAGGCTTCATTGATGACGATGCGCGTCAGCCAGGTAGAGAACCGCGACTTTTCTTGAAAAGTGTCGAGATGCAGGAAGGCCTTGTGAAAACTCTCCTGTGCCGCGTCTTCGGCATCCTCCCGGTTATTGGTTATCCGTTGCGCTATAACGAGAACTTTCTGTTTGTGGCGAAGCACCAATTCCTCGAAAGCCTGCGTATCTCCGCGCTTTGCGGCAGCCACCAGGGCCTCGTCGGAGTGTTTGTTTGTGCTGGTAGTACAGGGCGTTTTCATGAACGCGATCCTCCAGGGCCACTGCGACACAAAGTAAAGAAACCAATTAACGTGCCAGCCACAGCGCAAATCGAACGGCCTGGAATACCGTCCACTGATGGTGCGCGCGCAGAATGCGATACCAGTCGAGTATGGAGAGAGGTTTCATGGTTGCACTCCTTTCTGGGTCCCGGCGGCTAGTCTGGCGCCCCTGTCACATTGGCGGTTGCTCGATGCGAATCTTATCCGCTCGGCAACCTGCCAGCCGCCATTGCAAGAAGCAATCTCGGTGCCAGAAGCTCTGCGGGAACAAGACAGCTTGGAAGTGCCTGGTAGGGTGGGAGATGCGGAGGTTCATGCCGGCTTTAGCGACGGCCATCGACAAGCCAAACTGTCAGAGTGTTGGCACCCCGTCTATGGGACTGGATGAGCCGAGGGCAGCTATCTCTCCCTGAGGAAAAGCTGCTATGCGCTACCGGACCAACCTAGCCGGGCCAGGACATTTTCTTGATGTTAAGATTTTGATGGCAGAGAGCAGCACGCTGCTTGCCGGAGCAGAAGCATGCCCAGGTCCAATCCTCTTCGGTGGCCCAAGTCGGCTGCGATGTGGAGGTATGGAATTGTCGTTCTAGCGGTTGCCGCCGCCCTGATCCTTTCTGGGTGGTCGGGGCTTCATTTGCAAGCGGCTCCGGTGTCGTTGTTTCTTTGTGCCGTGATGCTCAGCGCCTGGTTCGGAGGACTCGGGCCGGGAGTACTCGCGGCCGCCCTTTCCGCCTGCGCTTTCTATTATTACTTCCTGCCCCCGACGCATTCGCTGGCTGGCAAACCCGACGAGATACCACGCCTGATTGCTTTTGCGTTTTCAAACCTGGTTGTTGGGTCGCTGAGCGCTGCGCAAAGGAGAGCCACCGAATCGCTTAAGCGCACACGCGATGACCTGCGAGAAAAAGTTCAAGAACTCCAAAGCGCCAACGAGGCGTTAGAAGCAGAGAGCCGTGAGCGTAAATCTGTGGAAGAATCGTTGCGACGTAGCGAAGGTTATCTGGCGGAAGCGCAAAGGCTCAGCCACACGGGAAGTTGGGCGTCGATACCTGCTAAGGGTGAGATTAGGTACTTCTCCGAAGAATGCTACCGGGTGCTGGGTTTTGATCCGCACGGTGGACAACCGCGATATGAAACGTTCTTCCAGCGCATCCATCCGGATGATCAAGCCAAAGTTAGGGAAGCGGTCGAGACAGCCGGGCGTGAGAACGTGGAATTCGAGCTAGACTACCGATTCCTTCGCTCTAGCGGCGAGATCAGAGACATCCACGTGGTAGGCCATCCCGTTCTCAGCCCATCCGGCGGTCTCGTTGAATTCGTAGGTACAGTAATGGACGTGACCGAACGCACGCGGGCTGAGGAAGAGCGCGAGAGATTGCGCCAGGCGGAAGCGGATCTCGCCCGCGTCAACCGGGTGACCACCATGGGAGAACTGACAGCTTCGCTGGCGCACGAAGTGAATCAACCGATTGCCGCTGCCGTTACCAACGCCAATACCTGCCTACGCTGGCTCACGCGCGACCGTCCCGATGTCGAAGAAGCACGCGAAGCTGCCATGAGAATCGTGAAAGATGGAACGCGCGCGGCCGAAATCGTAAAGCGAATCCGCCTGCTTTTCAGGAAGAGTAGTCCGCAACGGGAGCAGGTGGAAGTAAACGAAGCCATTCGAGAGATGCTCGTCCTCTTGCGCAACGAAGCATTGCGTTACAACATAACAGTCCGTACGGAGTTCGCGGCAGATCTTCCCCGGATCATGGGAGATCGTGTGCAATTGCAACAGGTTCTGATGAACCTCATGGTGAACAGCATCGATGCGATGAAGGAAGTGGATGGGACGCGCGAGTTGGCCGTCAAGTCGCAGAGAACGGAGAAAGAAGAAGTTCTGGTGTCCGTCAGCGATACCGGCGTAGGGCTTCCACCGCAGCCGACGGACCAGATCTTCAACGCGTTTTTTACGACGAAGCCTCACGGCACCGGCATGGGCCTTCGCATCAGTCGCTCCATCGTTGAATCGCATGGCGGGCGCTTGTGGGCCGCCGACAACTCTCCGCGCGGCGCAAGTTTTCATTTCGTTCTACCGATCAATAGCGACGCAAAGGAATGAGACCCCACGGTTAATTCTTAATGGAAGCGCGACGCGACTGTTCCGCGTGGCCAGCGGATGGAGTCACATGGCTGCCGTGAATCTGATTGGCTCGTACAACTACGCACTCGTGGCACTTTCGGTGTTGATCGCCATGTTTGCGTCGTACGCTGCTCTGGATCTTGCAGGCCGCGTAACTGCCGCGGGCGGTTGGACTCGCGCGGTTTGGCTGCTGGGCGGGGCTGGTGCGATGGGGACCGGCATTTGGTCCATGCACTACATTGGGATGCTGGCGTTCGTCCTGCCGATTCCCGTGGCCTACCATTGGCCGACCGTTCTGCTTTCGCTGTTTGCGGCCATTCTCGCTTCGGTCGTTGCGCTGAGCGTGGTGAGCCGGCAGAAAATGGGGTGGTTCCGAGCCCTCGCCGGAAGTGTCCTGATGGGCGCGGGTATTGCAAGCATGCATTACATCGGCATGGCCGGCATGCGTTTACCTGCCATATGCCACTTTAATTCCTTTCTCGTCATCCTGTCCGTCGTGTTCGCGGTTCTGATTTCTCTCGCGGCGCTATGGATTACCTTTCACTTCCGAGATGAGAAAACGGGGATCGGCTGGGAAAAGTTAGCCGGAGCCGCGGTGATGGGAGCCGCCATTCCGGTGATGCATTACACCGGCATGGCCGCCGCCAGTTTCGCTCCCTCCGGGATGCCGACGGACCTGTCTCACGCTGTAAGCATCTCCATACTTGGCACTGGCGGAATTGCCGTTGTCACCTTTATCGTCCTCGGCGTGGCTCTGCTGACGTCCTGGGTTGACAGGCGATTCGCTACCCAGACCTTGGAAGTACAAGAAGAGAAGCTGCAACAAAGCGAGGCATACTTATCCGAAGCACAGCGATTAAGCCACACGGGCAGTTTTGGCTGGAAGGTTTCCACCAGCGACATCATCTGGTCCGAGGAAACCTTTCGAATCTTCCAATACGACCGCACCACGAAACCGACCGTGGAACTTCTTCTCGCGCGAGTTCATCCGAAAGACGCGGCCTTGGTGAAAGAGACCATTCTGCGCGCGTCGCGGGACGGGAAGGACTTTGATTTTGAACATCGCTTGCTGATGCCGGATGGTTCCGTCAAACATGTTCACGTTGTGGCTCATGCTAAAAGAGATGAGTCGGGTGAAGTCGAGTTTGTCGGCGCGGTAATGGACATCACCGAGCGAAAGCAGGCCGAGGTGTTGCTGGCCGGCGAGAACCGGCTCCTCGAGATGATAGCCAGGGGTGATTCTCGCGCTCTCATCCTCGATGCTATGTGTCGACTCGTCGAAGAACTGGCCAGCGGTTCTCTGTCTTCGATCCTTTTGGTGGATCCGAGTGCCAACCGTCTTCGCTATGGAGCAGCGCCCAGCTTGCCAAGCCCCTACAGTGCGGCGGTTGATGGCGTGGTCATCGGCCCGTCCGCGGGCTCGTGTGGAACGGCCGCGTACCGCGGAGAGCCAGTGATCGTCTCCGATATCAACACCGATCCGCTGTGGGCCGATTACCGCGATGTGGCCTTGGCACACGGGCTACGAGCATGCTGGTCCACGCCGATACGGTCCTCAGCCGGGAAGGTGTTGGGGACCTTTGCGATCTACTATCGCGAACCGCGCACGCCTACGGCGCTAGACCATAGTCTCATAAGGCAAATCGTGCATCTTGCGAGTATCGCTGTTGAGCGTAAGCAGGCGGAAGAGGCCCTGGAGGCTTTGCGCGAGGCGCAGACGGATTTGGCGCGCGTCAGCCGGGTGACCACCATGGGAGAATTGACAGCTTCGCTGGCGCACGAAGTGAATCAACCGATTGCCGCCGCCGTCACCAACGCCAATACCTGCCTGCGCTGGCTTACGCGCGATCTCCCGGACGTCGAAGAGGCACGCGCGGCGGCCATGAGAATCGTGAAAGATGGAACGCGTGCGGCGGAAATTGTCAGCCGGATCCGCCAGGTCTTCAAGAAAGGGACTTCGGAACGGGAGCTTGTGGACGTAAACGACATTATTCGCGAGATGACCGTTCTTCTGCGCGGCGAGACCACCCGATACAACATAATCGTCGGGATGGAACTTGCGGCGGATCTTCCCCAGGTCATGGCCGACCGCGTGCAATTACAGCAGGTGCTTATGAACCTCATGATTAACGGCACCGAAGCGATGAAGGACACTGGTGAGGCGCGCGAGCTGACCATCAAGTCGCAGCGAATGCCAAACCAGGAAGTTGTGGTGTCCGTCACTGACAGCGGCGTGGGCCTACCCCCACAGCACACGGAACAGATTTTCAATGCCTTCTTTACGACCAAGCCGCACGGGACCGGTATGGGACTTCGCATCAGCCGCTCCATCATCGAATCACACGGTGGCCGTTTGTGGGCTGCCGACAACTCCCCACGCGGCGCAAGGTTTTGCTTCAGTCTACCCACCAAGGCCGAGGTGCCGGAATGACGGCCAGAGATGCTCCCACCGTGTTCGTCGTTGATGACGATGCCGGCGTGCGAGCGTCCATCCGAGGACTGCTGAAATCAGCAAAATTACGGTGCGCATCCTTTGGGACGGCGGAAGAATTCTTGCGCAACGAGCCACCGAGCGGCCCATCCTGCCTTGTTCTGGACGTGAGCCTTCCCGGAGTCAACGGCCTCGACTTGCAGCGCGAGTTGGCTGACGCGGGTATCCAAATTCCCATTATCTTCATCACCGGTCATGGAGATATTCCGATGACGGTGAAGGCCATGAAATCCGGCGCGGTGGAGTTCCTGACCAAGCCTTTCTTGGATCAGGACTTGCTGGACGCCATCCATCAGGCTTTGGATCGTGACCGCGCGGCGCGCCAACAGCAGGATGACCTTGCCGAGTTGCGAAAATGCTACAACGCCCTGAGCGAACGCGAGCGCGAGGTTATGAGCCTGGTTGTCTCGGGCATGCTCAATAAGCAAATAGCTTTTGATCTGGGAATCAGCGAAATCACGGTGAAGATCCATCGCGGCCACGTGATGCGGAAGATGCAGGCCGAGTCGCTGGCAGAATTGGTTAGCATGGCGACGAAGCTGGAACTTCTGCCTGGCAAGAAGTAGACCAAACCAAGATGCGGTGTTCCGCAAGTCGGTTTGCGGTCCTTCCGTTTTAACTGGAGCTCTCTCAATGACCAACCCGCAAATCGGCGTCACATCCGGGCTCTCATACCAAAGTATAATTGCGCCGCTTTCGGCGACGCTGGTAGATTGCTGCTATGGCGGCTTTGGAGAAGACCAAAATGGTTGTGATTGTCGATGATGATGATTTAATGCGCAGCGCGCTACAAGGCCTGCTGAAAGCGGTTGGCATGCCGGCACAAGCGTTTGCGTCGGCGGAGGAATTCCTTAGGTCCGGCCAACAGCGCCAGGCTGGATGCTTAATCGCCGATATCCGTATGCCGGGAATGTCCGGCCTGGAACTGCAGGCCCAGCTGAACGCAGAAAATTGCAAGATTCCGATCATCTTCATCACCGCACATGGCGACGAAAAGATGCGCATGCAGGCGTTACGGGCAGGCGCAGTGGAATTCATGGCCAAACCGTTCAACGACGAAGCGCTGCTCGAGAGTGTTCGGGCTGCTCTGGAAAGCTAAGTCTGTTAATAGCAGCGCATCGTGCCCAAGGAGGTCTTCGTGGGGGCTGCCGCAACATTCGGGTCCGTCGATCAGGATCGTAGTCCGCGCAGATTCGAACAGATCATAGGCAACAGTCCGGCACTGGAATCGGTACTTGAGCAGGTCGAACGCGTCGCTCCTACCGATTCCACCGTTCTTATCCAGGGAGAAACAGGCACGGGCAAGGAGCTGATCGCGCGCGCGATTCACAACCTGAGCGTGCGGTTCGGACGCCCGTTCATTAAATTGAATTGCGCGGCCATTCCCTTCGATCTGCTGGAAAGCGAGCTTTTTGGCCACGAACGAGGCGCATTCACCGGAGCCATAGCGCAAAAGATTGGCCGTTTCGAGCTGGCCGACAAAGGCACCCTGTTCCTGGACGAAGTGGGCGATATTCCTCCAGCCTTGCAACCCAAACTGCTGCGCGTCTTACAAGAACAAGAGTTCGAACGCTTGGGCAGCACTCGGACTCACCAGGTGGACGTTCGACTGGTAGCCGCCACCAACCGGAATTTGGTTGACATGGTGAAACGGAATGAATTTCGCAGCGACCTCTACTACCGCCTGAATGTGTTTCCGATCCCGCTGCCGCCGTTGCGAGAGCGCCAGGAAGACATTCCGGCGTTGGTCGAACATTTTGTCGAGTTCTATGCCCGCCGGATGAACAAACAAATCGAACACATTCCTCCGGAAGCGATGTCTCCCCTGGTTTCTTATCAGTGGCCTGGGAACATTCGCGAGCTCCAGAATTTCATCGAGCGGAGTGTTATCCTCACTTCGGGCAACGTCCTGCACCCCCCTCTGGCGAGTTTGAAGAGTGGCACCGAAGCGGAATCCCTCGGAGCGATTACCCTAGAGGACGCGGAGCGAGATCACATTCGCAAGACTCTCGAGCAGACCGGGTGGGTCGTCGCAGGTCCGAACGGGGCGGCGGCACGCTTGGGAGTGAAAAGGTCCACCTTGTACTTCCGGATGCAAAAGCTTGGCATCTCACGTACCAAGCGAGACCTCCTCACGACGTAGCCCAGTTGAATAACCGCGGCTCGACCCTCCAATCGATGGACTCCGTCGTTAGCTTGGTTATCCGGACGGACTAGCGCTAACTTCTCCGACGAACCTGAATCTGAACCACTCTCAAGAAGCAATGAAATAAGTAACCTCATTGAGCCTGTCGGGATGCAGACGCCGTGTGCAGCGGGCTGGCATCCGAGACTACGCTGTTGCTTGTGTCGGCCTGTTGTTTCAGTGACTTACGCAAGGATCTTTTGGCAACCGCTTTGCCTCTCTCTTGGTGTCGCTCGAAGCAAGGAAGCTTTTCGTGGCGGCAAAAATGAGGAGAAGGCGCGAAATTAGCGGCTCGCTTCGAGCCGCTCTTCGCATCGCGTGAGCTCCGTTGTCTAACGCAAGAAGCCCGGTCTCAGAGTCTTAAAAAAAGGAGGAACGATGAGATTAGAAAAAGCAGTGTTCGTTTTGAGTGGAATGATGTTGTTGTTCGCAGGCAAGGTGTCAGCACAGCAGGTGAAGACCGATTACGATCGCAGCGCTAATTTCGCGCAGTACAAGACCTACTCATGGGCACAAGTTAAGACGAAAGATCCCCTGGACGTTGAGCGCATCAAGGCTGCCGTCAATGCCGCTTTGGCAGAAAAAGGCTGGACCCAGGCGGATTCCGGCGGCGATGTTTCCATCGTGGCCATGGAAATCACCCACAATCAGCAGACCCTGAATACGTTCTATGACGGGTTGGGAGGAGGCTGGGGGTGGCGACGATTTGGGGCCGGTGGCTTTGGAGAAGCAACCACCACGACTGAGACGTACAAGGTCGGCACCGTGGTCGTCGATCTCTTCGACGGCAAGACCAAGCAACTGATCTGGAGAGGCTCTTCGACCGACACGCTCTCGAGCAACTCCGACAAGAACATCAAGAATCTGGACAAGGGCGTGGGGAAAATGTTCAAGCAATTCCCTCCAGGCTCTTCGAAGAAGTAAAGGCGCCCAACATGACTCGCTACTTCTATGCCGTCGTTGCTCTCGGGCTCATTTCAGCCATACCTCTCTGTGCGGCCAATCGGCCGCAAGCAGAAACGGACCGCCAGAAGATAAAGGTTTGGACCAACGATGAACTCGAGAAACTCCGCGCCGCTGGTCTGATTTCCATCGTGGGTCAAGTTGACCAAGAGACGTCGGCCTCGGAATCTGCGCCTAGAGACTATGAGACAACCCCAAGCGCAAAGTGGTATGCCGAGCAGGGAGCAAAGCTGCGCCATGAACTTGAATACCGGCAGGCGCAGCTTCGTGAATACCGGCAGGCTCTTGAAGACGCGCGAAGTCTTAAAGAATCGACCGGCGGCATGAATCTAGTTGCCGAGGACTTGGCCATTACTCCCGAGGCCGGCATTGAGATCCTTCAGCAACGCGTGAGCCAAGCACAGGCGGAGTTCGACGCATTAGAAGACTTGGCCCGCCGCAATGACGTCCCGCCGGGCACGCTACGCAGCCAGTGAGGTTGCCTTAAGGCGTTGACAAAGGGCCCTGAAGTTTTTGAACTGAGGTCTTACACCGGCGTGATGGTTTCAATTTAGTAATGGAGAATTCGCCATGAAAATGAAGTTATCTAAACGGGTTTTGACCGTGCTTGTTTCTATCCTGCTGGTGCAATTCACTGCGCAAGCAGGCTCCCACGGTCCAAAAGGCCAATCCAACCAGCAAGCACCAGCATCGGCGTCGCAACTCTCACCCCAACAGATCCAACAACTGGTTGCGCCTATCGCTTTGTACCCAGACGCCCTCGTTGCGCAAGTTCTCGCAGCGTCCACTTATCCGGCCGAGATTGTCGAGGCGGACCGCTGGATACAGAGTCATTCCAACCTCAAGGGTAAAGAGTTGGCAAAGGAAGTCGACAAACAGCCCTGGGACCCGAGTGTGAAGGCCCTCACCCAATTTCCCTCGGTTCTTGAAAATATGGATAAAAACCTCTCTTGGACTTCATCTCTTGGCGACGCCTACGCCAACCAGCAGCCGGACGTGACGAACGCCGTCCAAGCGATGCGTCAGCAGGCTCACAAGGCCGGCCATCTCAATAGCAACGAACAAGAGAAGGTAACGACTCAAGGGAACACCATTATCGTCGAGCCGGCTAACCCTGAAGTGGTCTATGTGCCTGCTTATGACCCCTGGCTCGTGTACGGGGCGCCTATCGTTGCGTACCCAGGCTGGTATCCCGTGCCCGGAGTTTTTTTTAGCGGCCCGGCAATTTCCTTCGGGATCGGATTTGGAGTCGGCTTCTTCGGGGGTTATGGGTGGGGCTGGCATCACTGGGGATACGACTGGCACGGCAGGACAGTGATCTACAACCACAACACTTATATCTCTCACAGCCGAACGATCATCAATCGCAACAACTTCAACCATGGCAACTTCAATCATGGCAATGCGTTCCACGGAAGCAGGCCTGGACCCGGAGGCTCGAGCTTCCACGGACGTCCGGCTCCTCACTTTCAGCCCGGAACGCGCTCCGGGGCGTTCAGCGGATTTGATCACGGCGGAAACGTCCGAGGCTTTTCCTCTCGCGGGCGGTCGAGCTTTGCAGGTGGCTTCCACGGAGGAGGTGGTTCCCATGGTGGCGGTGGTGGACGACATCACTGATCGCTTGTACCGGCAGTAGAGACCGTAGCGAGAAGTCAAGAATGGAGAGGAATCCAAATGCGGCACAGAATTTCGAGTATTGTTCAACTGGAATGCAAGAGGTTTATTCGATTTGGCTTGTCTGTTCTGTTCGCGCTTTCCTTGGGCTGTTGGTCTCGACCAATCTACGCTCAGGAGCCGGGACAGCGGACCTTTGCCTCCGCCGAAGATGCCAGTCGCGCTCTCTTTGACGCCATGCAAGGACAAGGCGAACAAGCGGCATTGAGCATCCTCGGGCCGGCCGGAAAGGATGTCCTTTCGTCCGGCGACTCCGAAGAAGATTCGGATGCTCGGGTCCACTTCGTCGTCAAATATCAGGAGATGCATCGGTTCGTCACCGAGGCGAAGGCCACGGTAACCCTGATTATCGGGGCCGAGAACTGGCCCTTTCCGATTCCACTGGTGAATAACAACGGTTCGTGGTATTTCGACACGGCCGCCGGTAAAGACGAGATCCTGTTCCGGCGCATAGGCAAAAATGAACTGGCCGCCATGGATGCCTGCCGCGATTTGGTCGAAGCGCAAAAACAGTATTTTGCGCAACCGCCAGGTGATGTCCCGAGCCAATTCGCCCAGAAACTAGTCAGCGATGAAGGCCGGCACGATGGTCTGTACTGGTACGGTGCTAGCGATGAGTTCGATAGCCCGATCAACCCCCTCATCGCTTACGCGAGACAAAATCTCCCAGCTGACCAAGTTGGCGAGCATGTTCCGTTCCATGGGTATATGTTCCGGATCCTCACGGGCCGCGGGCCGCATGCAGCGGGCGGAGCCAAGGACTATATCGTCGAGGGAAAGATGAGCGCGGGATTCGCTTTCGTTGCTTACCCTGTCGAGTACCGCTCCTCGGGCGTGATGACTTTCATTGTCGACGAATCCGGAACCATCTATGAAAAGGACCTTGGTCCCGACACCACAAAGCTGGCACAAGCGATGACCACCTATGATCCGGATTCCACCTGGCACAAGGTGGAGTGAATTAGAGACTCTGGTGCTGCCATGTCAGTCCGCGTGTCTGCTGTACGCATCCTAATTCTAGCAGTTGCTATGGTGGTGGTTTTGGTTTTCTGTTCGCTGGCAATGACGGAAAACCCCTCACGCAGCAACCTCGGCGGTCAGATGCCTGCCTCGTTCGATC
>Ga0307478_10000889_pt1 | contig 28196 bp, 18 predicted proteins | sample atmos_gasesECM4C_2_FD_203713 | JGI IMG/M metagenome (GOLD analysis project Ga0307478, IMG submission 203713) | Hardwood forest soil microbial communities from Morgan-Monroe State Forest, Indiana, United States - atmos_gasesECM4C_05 | ecosystem: Environmental > Terrestrial > Soil > Temperate...
GACGCCTGCTGCAAGAGGTCGAATGCCCTAGTAACTAAAGTCCCTATCGAGAACGCGTCCTCGAGATTCGCCCTTTATTTGTCGGCCTTCTACTAGAGAAGAAGGTCTCCAAATAAGAGCGGCACCCGCTACCCTTCACGCGCCTTTACCGCAAAGGGTCCGTCCTTCCGACGTGACCCAAGATAGTCCCTCAGGCGGGACGCGACCAGGTCCACGTTCGGCTCGATAAACATCGACGGATGGTCCCCTGGAATCCTATGAAAATCGATGCCGCCCTGAATCAAATCCTTCCAGCCCAATTGAAAATCAAAATAGTCACCCTTCGGCCACTCGCTGGACTGCAACAGAACCATGTTGCCCGGGTAGGCGTCAGGTTCATAGCGATGAAAGGCGGGATGAATAATGGCATCGGCGTTGTGCATTCTGCCGGCCCTACCGCTGCTGCCTTGCTCCGAGGTGAGCCGCCAAAGGGTTCGCTCCAGTTTGCGGCGTGCTTCCTCTATTCGATCAAGAATATATGACGATCCTCCCCGCAAATCTGAATGAACAATGCGGGAGACATGATGCTTGATTCTGCCTGTGTAACGGCCATCTCGAAGAGGATTTTTGTAATATGCATGATTGTGCCCATCGAGCAGAGCCAGCAAACTAACTTCCTCATTCTGCGTCTTGAGTTGCCGCGCCATTTCGTAGGCAATGACGGCATTCACGCAAAGTCCAGCAATCGAATACGGGCCCTGCGGTTGCACCTCGCGCATCGCTCTCACAAGAAATGCAGCAATGTCTTCGATTCGGTACGGCGCCTGCAGTTTGATAGCGTCACGAAACGGAATATCGAGGCCCAGGAACGGCTGATCCGCTCCCAGTTTCTGAGCTAACAGCCTGAAGCGCGGGCCGCCCCGAACCCAGAATAGCGGCGGCTGAGATCCCACCGTTTGAACCTCTAGGATGGTGCGAGCCCGCAAACTCTGATTGGGGCTGCGGAGTGCATCCGCCATCAACTCAATCGTCGGGGCCTGGAATATGAAAGCCAGCGAGAGAGGTTCGTTGAATTCCGTCTCTATGCCGAACAGTAACTTCGCTGCTGACAGCGAATGGCCGCCCAACTGGAAGAAATTCTGAGTAACGTCTGAGCTCTCAGTTCCGAGCACTTCTTTCCAGATCGGCAGCAACCTGGCTTCGATTGAATCGCGTGGGGAAACCGGACCCAAGGGCGTCGGGCGTGCGGCCCTCCTGGAACTGGACGACAATGCTGGGCGATCCAACTTTCCATTTGGAGTACGCGGCAAAGAGCCTACAAATCTATATGCCGAGGGGACCATGTGAGCCGGCAATCGCGATTCAAGAAACGCGCTCAATTCAGCGGCCGAGGTGGCATATTGGTCGCCAGCTACGACGTGCGCCACCAAACCTTGCCCTTCGTTAGCCGAGACGGCTGCTTCCTTCACATCCGGATGATCCGCGAGAGCGGCTTCGATCTCACCGAGCTCGATTCGCATTCCGCGAATCTTGACTTGTTCATCCAGCCTGCCGAGGAATCGAAGTACGCCATCGGGCGACCAGCAAACCAGATCCCCGGTCTTGTACATTCGCGAGTCGGTTTTTTTTTCGAACGGCACTGGGAGAAATTTTTGCCGCGTGAGTTCCGCCCGGCCCAAGTATCCGCGTACGACGCCTTCCCCGGCAATGTAGAGCTCGCCCGGAACGCCTATCGGGAGCAGTCCAAGATTGCGGTCGAGCACATAGAGCTGAGTATTGGTGATCGGGCAACCGATCGGGACCAAACCTTTCTCCGCCCGTGGCTCACAGCGATAAACTGTGCTCCACACAGTCGCTTCGGTGGGTCCGTATTCATTGAACAGCTGGACGAGTGGAAGCACCCGGTGATGCAATTCCACCAACTGCCTGGGACAAGACTCACCCGCGACGATCACTCGGCGCAGTGAGCTCAACCGACCGGCGTCGCCGCCTTGCAAGAGTTCGTTATAAACCGACGGGATGCACAGAATGGCGGTGATGTGGTTGCGGGAAATCAGTTCAGTGAGTTGGTGCGACTCCCAGCTGAATTCTGGTCGGGGAAGCACCAGCGTCCCTCCGGAGCAAAGTGCATGAAAGATGACGGCCACCGAACTGTCAAAGGTAAACGGCGAGAGTAACAGAAATTTCTCTTCGCAATCGTCGTAGTAATCGAGCCGAGCGCTCGTTGAATGGGCCAGATTGCGGTGGGTGACCTGAACTCCTTTGGGCCCTCCGGTTGAACCAGAAGTATAAATCACGTAGGCCAAATCGTTCTCAGAGCTATTGAGGGTAGTATCGTGCGCCGGTTCTCGCGCGATTGTGTCCCAGTCCGAATCCAAGCGAACCACAACACAACTGCCCGCAAAAGACTGTTTGATCGACGGCAAGTTCGATTGGGTCAACAGTACTGCTGCCCCACAGTCGTTAAGCATGAATTCCAAGCGTTCTCGCGGATAGGCTGCGTCCAGAGGCACATACGCGCCTCCCGCTTTCAAAACCCCGAGAATTGCGACAATCATCTCAAGCGAGCGTTCAAGGTAAAGGGCGACCAACGTTTCCGGTCCCACGCCGCGTCCGCGCAGGTGATGAGCTAGCTTCGCCGCGCGTCGGTCGAGCTCGCGATAACTAAGCGCCTGATCGCCGCACTTCACCGCGATCGCGTCCGGTATCTTTTCCGCGTGTAGTTCAAACCGTTTATGCACGAACTCTAACGGATAAACCTTCTGAGTCTGATTGAATTGCACCAGCAGCTTACGGCGTTCGCTCTCCGGAACAATTTCGACTTGACTCACGCGTACTTCAGGATCAGCTATTACCGATTCGAGAAGTGTTCGCCAGCATTCCACCAGGCGTGTGATGGTCGGGGCGTCAAAGAGATCTGTACTGTAGATTATGTGTCCGCACAGCCCATCGCTGCGGTCGTCTAATACCAGGCATAAGTCAAATTTCGTGGCGCCGGTTTCCACGTCAATCGGAGTGAGATGCCATCCCGAGTCCAGCTCCGACGCCGAAGGCTCGAGAGATAGCAGCACTCGAAAAAGCGGATTGCGGCTGAGATCACGATCCGGATGAAGCTCTTTCAATATTTGGTTCAGGGGCGCGTCAGCGTGCGATAGAGCTTCAATCGTGACTCTACGCACCCGATTGAGCAGTTCAACGATTGTAGGATCTCCGCTAAGGTCCGTACGCAGAACCACTGTGTTAAGGAAGTAGCCCAACAACTTTTCCGTGCCGGGATGGTTGCGTCCCGCGCTGATAGCCCCAACCAGAATGTCTTCCTGACCGGAGTAACGGTAGAGCAGCGTGTCGAATGCGGCCAGAAGAGTCATGAAGAGGGTCACGCCGTGCCGCCGGCTTAAGGAACGAAGGCCTTCACTGACCGAACCGGACAAAGAGAAAGACTGCATGGCGCCGCCAGAAGTCTCCGCAGTGGGTCGCGGCCTATCTGTGGGTAACTGCAGCATCGGCAGGGTTCCACCCAGCTGCCGGCACCAATACTCGCCTTGATCCTTAATGACTTCGCTCTTCAGAGACTCGCGTTGCCAAACCGCGTAGTCGGCATACTGAAAAGGAAGCTCCGGCAGCAAAGACGGTCCGGAGTTGGAGAAGGCACGATACAGGTTCACGAGTTCGGGCAGAAAGACCTGGTATCCAGTTACGCCGTCAAAAATCAGGTGGTGACAACAGATGAACAGGCGGAACTCTTCATCGTCCAGGCGTACTAGCCGGGCACGCAGGAGGGGTAGTTTTGCCAGATCGAACGGCTGGCGTGCGTCTTCCGTCGCCAGGCGCAGTGCCTCGGCAACACGTTCCGATGCGGGCAGCTTTCTCAAATCCACCAGAGGAAGCTTGACCTCGAATGGGGGATGCACAACCTGCACCGGTTGGCCGTCGACCATCGCGAAGGTGGTACGCCAAGCCTCATGCCTGCGGATGATCTCGGTGAAGCTGCGCTCCAAAGCCGCCCCATCGAGCGGACCGTTGCGATGTACGGTAAAGGGTTCGTTATAAAGCACGCTGTGAGGAGAGAGTTGGGCGTGCAACCACACCTGCTCCTGCGCGAAAGTGAGCGGAATCGTTGCGCCCGGCGCACGAGGCGGAATTGTCCGGCCAACCAACGCCTCCTGCGAACGCTGCTGCAGATACTGCTCCAGCTGTGCGCGATTTTTCTTCGGGATTTCGACAGTTTCTTGCATCGCTAATCACGCGCTTTGCGAATGACTCTCCCGCGGTTTCTCTGTTCCGATAGGGGCATCGCCGTTCACCAGGTCCACCAACCGGCCGTTCGTGACGTAGCGAACGTCCCTTCGGTTGCTGACGTATTCGAGCATTTCGCTGAGTTGATCCCAGAGGTTGAGCTTCTGAATTTCCCAAGGATGGCCGTATAAATGCCACACGCCACCGTGGCGCAGAACACGATCAAATGTCGTCTTGCCCAGTTGAAGCCAATCTTCAAACCGAATCAGATCAGGAATCGAAGTCAGCAAAACCCGGGCCGCACCTATTCGAACCAGGTTGCGAACGTAGTTGGAGCGGGTGTGCGGATATGCTTGCACGGTGGTAGGAAGGGCAAAACGATGAAAAGCGCAGCTCGAAGTAAGCATCTGCGTGCTGCGCGCCCCGCGATAACCGGCCCGCTTGAGTTCCTGCACAACTGCCGTGCTGAAGCGACCTTTGGGGTAGCAGAACATCGTTATTTCCGCTCGCAAAATCTGTTGCAGCACTTTTTTGCAATCGCCTACTTCATGGGCAAGATCCGAAGGACGAAGCTCCGTGAGGATGGGATGGGAGACGGTGTGAGCCCCGATTTCGAAGCCAGCCTCGGAAAGAGCGCGGAGATCATCGGCCGCGAAGACTGAGTCGCCTCCAATCCTCGCCGTCGGAACGTAAAAAGTTCCGGGCAGCCTGTTGCTGCTCAGCAACTCGGCCACTCTCAGGCCGCTGCGATCGTCATCGTCCCAACTGGTGGTAACGAACACGGGCGGTGAGGCTGGCATGTTAATCCCCTGCGAATTATTTTCTAGCCTCGGGTCGCTGGCCACGCTCATTCGGCGTAGAGCGACTCCACGACACGGGTAAGGGGCGCGTCCAAGGTCGAAAGCTTCCGTTCAAGCAGTATGAAGGCCACGACCACATAAAGAAAGTTAGCCCCAATCATGCTCCAAATCACGCCTGGCAAGCCGAAGAACCGCGTCGCCGGAATGCCGGCAAGCACGGCGACCGCGCTGGCTGCGCCGTTAGCGATGAATAACGAACGTGGCGATTCCATCGCCCGCAGCAGAATCGCTGGACCCAGACTCGCGCTCCAAATGGTTGTCTCTAATGCAAACAGCGGGATCAGGTAAGCGGATTCCATGTACTTCCCGCCATACAGGAAGTGGAATAGAGGTTGTTTCAGCGGAATCAAAACACCCCAATACGCGACCGACCCGGCGACAAACAGAAACGCAAGTCGCCGGTTGAGCGATGACGCCGCGGAGCGCCCACTCTGACTTTGAATTCGAGCTGCATAGGGCAAAAATAACATCGACAGCGCGGCGTACGTTTGTAGAACTGGAGCGGCCAGGTTCATCAACGCACGAAGCTCACCCGCCGCAGCGATCCCCGAGAAACTGCTCACCAGGGGAAGGTAAATATAGTTCGGAATCCAGCCCACGACGCAAGTGGCAAGCGCCCAGCGGCCATACTCCCAATGTTTTCCGCAGGTAGCGCGGAGCTTGGGGCGTCCGATTGCCGGCTCCAGCGTCGCGTTTAGCTGGAAAACCATAATGACGCTGGTGACCAGCGCGGCAAAACCCATAAGCAGGAAGGCGGTGAACGAAGAAAGCCCTCCCAACCGAAAAACCAGGAACACCCCCCCGGTGACCAGAACACAGTAAAAAACGGAACCAAAGGCGGCCGGACCTGGCGACATGGTCAGATAAAAGCTGCGGCGCGCCAAGCCGTGCATGAGGATGAAGGGCGTGGCAAGCGTCATCCCTCCAAGCGCAATCGCCAGTAAATGGGAGTGTCCGATCTGACTGGTGACAATCGCCGCAATGGCCAGAATCAGGCACATGACCAGCGACAATGCCCAATGGATCCACAGCGTGGTCTTTAGATAGCCTCGAAGATTGTCGCGAAACAATGTGCCGGAAAAAACTGACAGCGGCTCCAGCAGGAGTGTCTGGTAGAGAAAGCCCGCCAGTATAAAAAAACTAAACGATAGAGCATAGGCACCGTACTCACTGGGAGATAACCAGCGGGCCAGCAAAATCCCGAGCAGAAAATTTGAACCTGAAATGAGGCCGTAATCGACGACGGCAAGCCCTCCCTTTGTAACCCAGGGAAGAAACTTCGCAAAAACAGATGCTTCACCGAACCGAGAAACTCGATCGCCGTTAAGGGAGGGGGCGGCCTCGTCCGTTACGGTGCTTGTAGCACTGGGGCAGGACAGTTCCCCGGCTTCTGGGTTAACCGGTTCGATAGGTCCGTTGGTTGGATTCATTTTTGGATAAGTCTGGAATTTGCTGCAGTCACTTTAGCTGCAAGTCGGCTTGGCGCAAAAGATCCGCTGAAGCGGCTGACTGCGAAGGATCAGACTGCGCGCGATCTAAACAGTGGCGAAGCTCTGCGGCCAGAGAGCGCACGTTCGGCTCGTTCAAGATGTTGCCATGATCGCCGTCGATCTCGTGAACTTCAACCCCGCCGGCGGCGTATTTGTGCCATCCGTCGCGAGGATTTTCCAGTCCGCGGAGGCCTTTGTCGCTGGCACGGAAGAACACAATCCGATCGGAATAAGGGTGAAGCCGGTAACGTTTTCCAGCAATAGCACAAGCTCTTCGCACATTCTTCACTGCAGGTGGAAGAAACAAGAATTCAATTCTCTTCCGCGTTGACTTGGCATATCGTCGCGCTCTCTGCTGAACATATGCGATCTTCCGTCCCGCGGAAAGTGAAAGGAAACGTCGCAACAGTGATTGCGATCCGCCGGCGTAGGTGTCGAGCAGGGTGAGCAACCGCACTTCATGTCCACCGGCGAGAAGACGCCGGGCCATTTCCAATGCCACATAGCCCCCGAAAGAGTATCCACCCAGGAAATATGGCCCCTTCGGTTGCGCCGCCCTCAAGTCCCGCAAGTAAGTCTCGGCCATGTCTTCGACAGTTTGCAGACAGGGCTGAGTTCCGTCTAAGCCTTGAGCTTGTATGCCAAAAAAAGGTTGATCGGGAGCCATGTGACGAGCCAAATCGCGAAACCGAAGAACGCTTCCGCCCAGTCCGTGTACAAAGAAAAACGGGGGCTTGGATCCTAATGGCTGCAAAGCAATCACGGCCGATCGTGCTTGAGACGGTGCGTCAAGCCGCACCATGGCGACCAGTTCTTCCACGGTACGTGCCTGGAGAAGATCGGTGAGAAGCAATTTCTTCCCGAATTCTTTTTCTACCAGCCCCATCAAGCGGGCCGCGGCAAGTGAATGCCCACCGAGTTCAAAGAAATTGTCGCGCACGCCGATAGGTTTCCTTCCCAACACCTGCTCCCACAAGCGAGTCATGGTCGACTCAAACTGGTCGCGCGGAGCCACAAAGTCTTCTCTTACTTCGGTGCCGCTGATCTCGAGCGACGGCAATGCACGGCGATCCACCTTGCCATTGGGAGTCAGCGGCATCGTTTCCAGAAAGACAAAGTCGGCCGGAACCATATAATCAGGCAGTCGGTCCCTCAGATACTTGCTCAACTCACGTCCGCTGGGCTTGGGTCGCGACGCGATCACATAACCAGCCATTCTTTTTTCACCGTTCACTTCCTGCACAATCACGACGGCTTCGGCGATGCTGGGGTGTTTCTCGAGAATCGCTTCAATTTCTCCCAGCTCCACGCGGAAACCGCGGATTTTCACCTGGAAGTCGGTTCGTCCAATAAATTCGAGGTTCCCATCGTCCAAACAACGAACCAGATCTCCGGTCTTGTAGAGCCGCGCTCCGCTCTCGCAGCTGAAAGGGTCTGCGACGAACTTTTGCGCCGTCATTTCCGGGCGGTTCAAGTATCCCCGGGCAACGCCTAGACCGCCGATGTGCAGTTCTCCGGGGGTACCAACCGACACCGGCTTCAGGTGTTCATCTAAGACATAGAGTTGGGTATTTGCGATTGCGCGTCCGATTGGCAAATTTTCAGGAATGAGCTGCGAATCTGTGGGCTCGTACGAGCTCACAATGATACTTGCCTCAGTTGGGCCGTAGGTATTTACCCAACGCACACGCCCCTTGCAAGACTCCATCCATGATTGATAGGCGGAAGCCGAAGCCTTCTCCCCGCCGACGATTAACAAGCGCAGGCTTTCGGGAAGGCTTTCTCCAGTCTGCTTCAACTCACGCACTAAATCGTGCCAATACGCTGTGGGCAGATCTAGAACGGTAATTCCCTGCTGGCGAATCCACTGCAGAAAGCCTGAGCCTGTAAGAGGCATCTCCGCAGTGCGCAAAACGACTGTTGCACCGGCGATCCAGGTAGGAAAGATTTCTTCGACGGCAATATCGAAACTGAGCGAAGAAAATTGCAGAGTTCGGTCCTCAGGTCGCAGATCGTAGAGCTTGATCGCCGCCAAATGGTGATTCACCAGACCGCGATGCTCCAGCAGCACACCGCGGGGTTTCCCGGTGGAACCCGAGGTATAGATCACGTAAGCTAAATCATTCGAGTCTGCTGGCTGAGAGGGATTCTCCCGGCTGAATCCATCGAAGATCTCCCAATCTGAACTCACGTGCACCACGTCGGGGCTAGCCGCTCCCAGTTTGGGGAGCAGCCCCGGTTGAGTCAGGAGCACGGGCGCGTGAGAATCTTCAAGCATATAGGCGAGGCGTTCGCCGGGATAATCGGGATCGAGAGGCAGGCATGCGCCTCCTGCCTTCATCACGCCGAGTAAAGCCACGGTCAACTCGACTGAGCGCTTGAGGCAGATTCCAACCGGAATGTCTTTGGCTACGCCTTTGTCGCGCAGATAAGCTGCCAGTTGGTTCGCCCGTTCGTTGAGTTCCCTGAATGTAAGTTGCCGTTCGCCGTGAGCGACGGCAACTGAGTCCGGCGCCTGCTTCGCCCGATGCGCGACCAATTCGTGGACGCACTTGTGCAATGGATAGTCTCTTCCGGTCTTGATCGATTGCGAAAGCGCGTCGCTCGGTTTCATCTCATTCGCCTGCGCGGCTTTCAGCCTCTCCGGATCTTTTGTCTTGGGTTCCGTCGGGCTCGCGGCAATCATGGTGGGGCCGACTGCGCCAGCATCAACCAATTCTGTTGCGGGCGCCGACGGACGGCCTGGTTGTTCGACTGGTTCGAGCGAAGTGCTACGTCCGCGCCCTTCGAACCTGACTTTCAACGATCGCAAACCTCTCAGCCCCAGGTTAGTGCGCCAGGTTAGATCCTGAGGTTCGAGCCGCAAGTCAGGAAAAGCGTGCAGGAGGCCCTCGAATACGATTTGTCCTTCCATGCGAGCCAACGGTGCGCCGAAGCAGAAATGAGCCGCGTACCCGAAGGCAAGATGCCGGTTGTCCTGCCGTGCAATATCGAAAGAATCTGGATCCGGGAAGCGCTCGGGGTCACGGTTGGCAGCGGCGATCACTGCGATCACGGCCTGCCGCTGGCGAATGAGTTTGCCGCCGAGATCGCGGTCACAAGGCGCCAATCGAGCAGTATGCTGGCTGGGGCTTTCAAAACGCAACATCTCTTCGATCGCGGAAGGAAGCAACGCTAAGTCGCCGCGCAACTTTTGCATCTGCTCGGGATTCCGGAGCAGGGTAAGCAAACCGTTGCCGATCAAGTTCGTGGTAGTTTCCTGGCCTCCAACCATCGTGATGATGGTATTGGCGACCACTTCTTCATCGGTCAGTCGATCTCCCGCTATCTCTGTCGTAAGCAAGGAGTGGATCAGTCCCTCCCGCGGATGCCGTTTTTGTTCTTCGATCGCCTGGCGAAAGTATGCGGTCATCTCCTCCACCGTGCGCAGCATGACCTGGGTATGATCGGGATTGTGCTGGAAATTCCCCAGCATCTCGGCGAAATTTGCGGACCACGCTTTCAACTTGCGATGATCGCTGACCGGCACGCCCAGCATCTCGGCCGTCACAATTGCCGGCAAAGGCTCGGCCAAATCCGCAATCACATCCATGCCTCCCTTGCCCTGGACCGCGGCGAGCAGGCGTTCCACTATCTCACGAATGTGCTGCTTAAGAACCTGGATGCGAGCGGGAGTGAATGCCTTTGAAGCTAAGTTGCGCAAACGCGTATGAGCAGGTGCGTCCATGAACAGCATCTGCTTGACCATCAACTGGGCGAGCGGATTGATCTGGGATAGACCCAGACCAGTCAGCTGCTCAGGGCTAGGAGTTCTATCCGCGGAAAAGTTCTGGAGCACTTCCAGAACGTCGGCGTAACGAGTCACGATCCATGCGTGGAGAAATGAGTCCCAGTGGACGGGAGATTCTCCCCGCAACCGATGGAAGAGCGGATAGGGGTTGGCCAGGACTTGGGGATCCAACAGGTGATACAGGCTGAGAGCAGCGCCTGGGCTCTCGAGCCGGGAAGCGGGATGGCCGTTGGGAGACATTACAGAGATTTTTTTCGCGAAAACGGAGACGGGTCTGCCATCGACCGAATCATCCGGTCGTGAGCCAGCATACAACGGACACGTCCAGAATGGGGATTAAGGAAAGTGGAGGGAGAAAAGTACGACATTAAGATCGGGGCTTATCAGCGTGGTCGGGATGACCTTGGCCGGTACCAGCGCGCTCGAGCTTGAGCAAAATCAACGTTTCAATCGCACTCGACATTTCCGCCAGGGTGGGATGATCAAAAAGTTGCAGAAGAGGGAGTTCAACTCCAAAGGTCTCGCTCACTCTGGCAATCAACTGTGTACCGAGGAGAGAATGTCCACCCAGAAGGAAGAAGTTGTCATTGGCGCTGATCCGGTCGACACGCAGGAGCGACGCAACGATCCCCGCCAGCCGCTGCTGCACTATACCATCGGGTGCCACAAAGATCTCGTCGAGCAACAGATTGCCTTCGCTCGGGGCTGGCAGGCCTGAGCGGTCAACCTTCCCATTCGCAGTCACGGGGATGTTTTTCATCCGGACAAAGACCGATGGCACCATATAATCCGGAAGTCTCCTGCTCAAATATTCGCGCAATGCCGCACCAGTTAGGGCTGTGGTGTCCATCAGGACGACGTAGGCGATCAGCGACTTCTCTCCGGCCTGATTCTCACGCGCCACAACCGCGCTAGCTTTTACGTCAGTATGCTGATCGAGAACGACCGCAATTTCGTCCGGCTCAACGCGGAACCCGCGTATCTTTATCTGTTCGTCCAGGCGTCCCAGGAACTCGATTTCCCCATTGGGCAGATAGCGCGCCAAGTCGCCAGTTCGGTAAAGACGATCACCTCGGCGGGAACCGAAAGGATTAGGCACGAACTTCTGCAAGGTCAAATCGGCACGCTTGTGGTAGCCACGTGCCAATCCGGCGCCTGCGACGCACAGCTCTCCCGCAGTTCCCGCCGGCACTTCCTGCATCTGCTCGTTCAATATGTAAACCTGGGTATTGTCAATCGGCCGGCCAATGGACGGAAGCTGATTCGAGAATTGGTCCAGCGACGAGGGGCTCGACGGATTGCCGGGAGCGACCATCCCGGAGGTAGCCACTACGGTGCATTCGGTGGGACCGTAATTATTGATCAGCGCGAACGGTAGTTCCGGCGATGGCCTGTGACGCAACGTATCCGCGCCTGTCAGGAGAATGCGAAGCGCAGTTTCGACGGGCCACTTTAACCGCAGCATTCGCTCAGCCAATGGCGTGGCTAGAAATGTAATGCTGATCCTTCGTGCAACCAGCCAGTCGCGCAGAGCTTCGGGGTTGGTCCGGGAGGACTCCGGCGGAATATACACGCGAGACCCGGCAGCCAGATAAGGCCATATCTCCCATACCGCAGCGTCGAATCCCAACGCCGCCTGGTGGCTCGCTCGATCGTTGGACGTTACCTGGAAGGCGCGGCAGTGCCATTCAACCAGGTTCGCCAGACCGCCATGGGTAATTTCGACACCCTTGGGCAGGCCCGTCGATCCCGAGGTGTAGATTACATACGCTATCTTCTCTTCGGAAATTGGAAGCGAGAGCGCATGAGAGGACACAACGGCGATTTCATCAGCTTGCTGATTCACATCAACCAGCCGCCAACTACCGTTGGGCAGCTTCGCGGCGCACGCGGTTTCGGTGACCAGCAAGCGAACCTCGGCATCGCGCAATATGAACGCCAGCCGCTCTGCGGGAAGCATTGGATCGAGCGGAACGTAAGCACCTCCGGCTTTGAGAATGGCCAGGGCAGCAATCACCATCGCCGGCGATCGCTCCATGGTCAGTCCAACCATCTGGTCTGGAACCAGCCCAGCAGAGATCAAATAACGGGCCAGCTGATTGGAACGGGCTTCAAGGTCGGCATAACAGAGCGCCTCAGATTCGGAAGACAACGCCACAGCCCGCGGCCGGCCAGCCGCTGCTCTTGCCACCGCTTGCGGAATCAAACGTTGCCCCAACTCGCCATCCGCCACCTGCGCGGAAGATGCTGGCAGGCCAAACAGTCGGCTTTCAGCGCGAGAACTCGGCTGGGGAAGCTGGGATTCGTTGAACATAGGGGAACAATATCTAAAGCCCTAGTGGACGCCGCTTACTTCCTGAGCCTTCATTTCTTGTCGCGCAGTCTGCCCCGCTGCTTTACGGCCGATCATAATGAACAGAGCGCCGTCGACTCCGCCCTGAAGCAGCATTTCAAGTTGGGTCAGGATGCGAGTGGATTTCGTGCCCTTATCATGGGCGACGAATAACTGTTCATCCGTTGCAAACGCTGAGGCGTCGATCTTAGGAATAGCCATCAGAAACTCGAAACCATTCGACTCGAACCACTGGAGAACTTCGTCATAAGAGTGTTTGCTCTCATGCGGATTCTTGTACTGGTCCATAAACCAAGCGCGTTTGCGGGCCTCATTGTAGGTCTTGTTGCGGACGTGGGCGTCGAGAAACTTCAACCGGTCACCGGAGAATTGGAAGAGTTTCCGTCGCAGGTCGGTGGTTAGGCGTCCGATCTTGTTGTACAAACCAATGATGACGAAGCCTCCGGGCTTGACCAGCCGCGAAATGGAGCGGAAGCCTCCGAGCGGGTCTCCGGTATGGTGGAGGACGCCATTGCTGACGACAACGTCGAATACGCTTTCCCGAAATGCCGGCCGGAAAAGATTCATCTGCAAGAACCCGGCATTCTTGATATGACAGCTGTCGCGAAAGCCCTTGGCCAGCCGCAACGAGTTCAAGCACATATCGGATCCGAAGACGTTCCGGTTCCAGTGCATACCCAGGAAATTAGTAAGCTGCCCGGTCCCACAACCTGCCTCAAGAACCAAAGCACCCTGCGGTATCTGCTCATCGAGAAGCTTTCCAAAGACTCCCCGCTTTGCCTTCTGCATTAAGCTTTCCGAAGTGTCGAGATCGTCGTAATTGGGGAACGGGTTCTCTTCATAGAAGTTCTTGACGACTCCGGTCACATCGTGCGGCTGTCCTTGGTTGGGGGCGAATAGCAGCGGTATTTCATTGTCGGAGGGGTAGCTTGCTCCGCACTGCGTGCAGTTGATCGCCCGATCGTCGCCATTCAGCGGGCCACGGCATACTGGGCATGCGAAAATATCGAAGTGTTTGACAATAATCGGTTGCATGGCAGGAATCCGGAACCCCGGTCGAACGAACTCCGGGGCAACATGAATTTGTCAGATGTAGTGGCAAGCCCGGAGATCGCAGTGGTCCGGTTGGATGCTGCCTCTGGATTTGCCAGCCTTGTTTACAGGTGCTTGTCTTTAAATTCTTAGGCTTTCTTGGTCTTGCTAAGCACGAGCTGTTCGATCTTATTCACGCTCTCGAGATTCTCGGCGCTGATTTCTTCATCACCTACTCGAACTCCGAGATTCTCTTCCATAAAAGTTACCAGACGGAAAACCCCTAGCGAATCGATAACTCCGTTCTCCATCAGGGATTCATCGTCGCTGAATGTGGTTATGCCTTTGGCGCTGGCAAGTTCCTCCCGGATAAACTGGCGCACCTGATCTTTAATGGTGGTTTCATTTGCGGTCGTCATTTATTGTTTCTGCTCCTCCACTTGAGATAACTGAATTACGAACAAACTTTCTAATCTATCCGAACTACCGGCCACTATACCGCGATCGGGTAGCTTTCCTGTGATAATTGGACGCGGTCCACCTTGCCGGTAGAAGTTTTCGGCAGGCTTTCGCGGAACTCAATGAGTTCGGGGATCATGTATCGCGGGATTCGTGTGGCGCAATGTTGTTGCAGCTCCGCCGCCTTTATCGATTGCAAGGAGTGTGCCGCAACCACGGCCTTAATGCGGTTCCCAACGACCTCGTCGGGCACAGCTAGGGCTGCCGCTTCGCGCACCGATGGATGGCTGAGCAGCGCGCTTTCGATCTCTCCCAATTCGATCCGATAACCGCGGCTCTTGATCATACTGTCACGCCGTCCGACGAAATAGTAATTCCCGTCTTCGCCCAAAGTCACCAGGTCGCCGGTCCGGTAGATCTTTTCTTCGAAGTTCCCCTGAAAACGATTGGGGATCACCATCTTTTTTGTTTTTTCGATATCTCCCCAATATCCGTAGGTTACGGATGGGCCACGAACATAGAGTTCTCCACTCTCGCCCGGCTTGGTGACGATTTCGTCCTGGTCGCTCACCGCGAACACTTCGGTGTTTTCGCACGCGACACCGATGGGAAGTTTATCCATGCTGGCGAGGCGCGCGCGGTCAACTTTGTAATAGGTGCAAACATTGGTTTCGGTTGGGCCGTACAGGTTGTCCAACTCCACCCCCGGCAAAAGCTCCGCCAGTTGCTTTAGATACTTCATGGGAAACACTTCGCCGGCGAACAAGATTGTGCGCAGGTGCGGCAGCTTGCCAGTCTGCAAATCGGCGTGAAGCAGGAGCAGCACCAGGGCCGAGGGTACCGAGTACCAAACCGTAATCTGATGCGTTTCGATGAATTTCGCGAGCGTGGCCGGAAACAGCGCAATTTCTTCCGTGACCAGGTGGAGCGTAGCACCGGCCTTGACGGTGTTGTACACGTCGAAAACAGAGAGGTCGAAGTGCAGGGGGGCATGATTCGAGAGACGGTCTTCATGCGTGATCTGGAACTTGTCCGCGCACCATTCCACGAAGGTCAAAGCATTCTGGTGAGACAGCATTACGCCCTTCGGCCGGCCGGTCGAACCAGAGGTATACAGAATGTACGCCAAATCGGTTTCGATGAGAGTAATGACCGGCGGATGCGATGCCGCAAAATCCGACAGCGCTGACCAAGGAAGTACCCGTGTTCCGTTGCCCGACTCCCTCGCTTCGTCAAGGACGACACACAGCTCGAGAGATTCCCGCGTGGCGACATCCAGCGCACGCCGTTTTTCATCCTGTGTAATCAATACTCGGATTCCGCAATTGCTGATGATGTAGGCGATCCGATCTACCGGCGCCTGCGGGTCCAGGGGCACATACACACCTCCCGCCTTCAGAATCGCAAACATGCTGATGACCGACTCCACGCGTTTCGGAAAGAATAGGCCGACGCGGTCGCCTTTTTTCACTCCGCGCTGCTTCAACAGGTGCGCAAGCCGATTGGATTGCTCATCCAGTTCGCGATAGCTGATGCTTCGACTGCGCGCCCAAACCGCGGTTTTTTCCGGAAATCGGACGGCGCTCTCGGTCAGAAGTTGTTGCAGGACGTAAGCCATTGCCCGCCTCTTCGTTTGAGAAGTTACTGAGTTTGAGAAGTTACTGGGGGAAGTTCGTACTAGAATCCGTGCAATCCCGCGATGATGACCTTCTGAATCTCGGAAGTACCCGAATAGATCTTGCCGGCGATCGCATCCCGCAATTCGCGTTCGATCTGGTACTCGGTCGTATAACCGTAGCCGCCATGAATCTGAATGGCATCCAGGCAGCTCTGAACGCAGGCTTCGCTGACGTAAAGCTTTGCGATCGAGGATTCGCGCAACGGATGCCGGCCCTGACTCTTCAGCCATGCCGCTTTGTAGAGCAGAAGCCTACCCGTTTCCAGCCTTACATCCATGTCGGCAATCTTGTTGCCGATCGCGGAAAATTTACCAATCGGGTGGCCGAACTGGTTACGCTCTCGCGCGTACTTCACGCAGGTTTCCAGCACTCGCTGCATCATGCCTAGATGACTGGCAAGGATGCAGGTACGCTCCCACTCCATGGAGGTAGTGAAAATGGCCTGCCCGCTGCCTTCTTTGTCGAGCAGATTCTCGGCGGGAATCTCGCAGTCTACGAGTGCAACTTCGCCCATGGGCGAGGTTCTCAGACCCATCTTGTGAAGCTTCTTACCGACGATGAGTCCCGGCGTATCTTTTTCGACTAGAAACGCGCTGACCCCATTGGCGCCCCTGGAAGGATCCACGTTCGCGAAAATAATGAACAGATTTCCGTGCTGAGCGTTGGTGGTGAATGTCTTCGTGCCATTCAGCACATAACAGTTTCCCTTGCGTTCAGCGCGCGTGTGCAGGCTGTAGGCATCCGAGCCCGACATGGGCTCGGTCATAGCATGAAGGCCGATCCACTCTCCGCTGATGAGCTTGGGTAAATAGCGCCGCTTTTGCTCTTCGGTTCCAAACGCCATGATGGGGATCTCCGTGGTCCACATATGGGCGTTCAAAGAGAACAGAAAGCCATTATCGCGGCAACCATACCCTAAGGCTTCCAGCGCACAGACCGTGGTCAGCGTGTCCGCGCCGCCCCCGCCGTATTCTTGAGGAACGGGGAGACCTTGAATGCCGAAGTCGGCGCACTTCTTCCAATGACTCCAGGAAAACTCTTCTTCTCTATCCCGGCGAATAACGTCGTCGTTTAGCTCTTGCTGAGCGAACCGGATGACTTCCTTGCGAAATACGGCTTGCTCTTCTGTCCACGCGAAATCCAAAGTTCTATCTCCCCGGTCGCTGGTTTAAGCGCTGACTTTCTGTTGCTCATGTGGCTTGAGTTCCGGTTTACCATTGTTCTTACCGTCTCGAGTTTTCCAGGGCATCTTCCGGTTGCGGCCACCGGGCAATTTGATGCGCGCGGGCACCCCCATAATGGTGGTATTGTCGGGAACATCCGTAAGAACGACGCTGTTGGCGACCACGAGGACGTTATTTCCAATCTTGACCTCGCCAATGATTTTGCAATCCGGGCCAAAATAACAGTTGTTGCCGATGCTCTTCACTCCGGTGCCAATCAACACTCCCCGATTAAATGTGCACCCAGTCCCGACGATGGTGGGTGAGATTTGAAGACCATAGGCGGTATGCAGAATCAGGCCAGGGCCGATCTCAGTGTCGGGAGCGATAAAAGCCCCGCACAGGACAATCTGATTCCAGCGCTGCCAAACCAGCGCCACGATCATCAGCAACTGGCGAACCACCGGAATACGAAGTTCATGGTGCACCCAATAGGAGAACCGGTACTGCAGAATCACCTTGGTTTCTCTCCGTATGAAGACCCGCCAGGGCCGCTCAAGTCTGCGATGGGAACCGGCAGCTTTTAGATCAGCTCGCAAATTCTCAAACATTTTCTTTCCTTTGGGAATGATGATTGCGACTTTGAAATCGAATCAAAGCTGCCCTTGCTAATTTCTGGCAGCCTTTCAAATCTGCTGAAATCATCTATGCATTCACCAGGTTCACAGCCTCCTGTAGACCGATTCTGGTATCGGGAAGGTCCGCTGATTCAGTACGGCGCCCAGCACGGAAACTTTGGCAGCTTGCAAATCGTGCACGGTTTTCCGAACGGTTTCACGACGCGAAGAGTTCGCTTTCAGAACCAACACAACCCCGTCGGCATCGGAGGCCAGTGTGGCAGCCTCATTGGAAACATTCAACCCTGGTGCATCGATGAGCACGAAATCAGTATGCGAGCGCAGTTCTGCGATCCGCTGTCGCATACGGTCGGAACCCAACAGGGGTAGCGCAAGCTCTGGTGAGGAACCGCAACTCAGAAGCCACAGGTTCGGCCTAGACAGCGACCGGGCGAAGCTTCCAAGCGAGTCGGATCCGCGTAGAGCGTCAGCTAGGCCGTGATGGTTTTCTATGCCGAACTGCTGGTGCAATGCCGGGCTGCGGAGATTTGCGTCCACCAAACAAACGGAACCGGCAACCTGGCCAGCCAGAATTTCCGCGGCGCGAGCGCAAATCCAGCTGCACCCGTTGCCTGACTCGGTCGCCGTGAAGACCACGACCCGCGGAGACTGCGCGCCAGGCAGCAGAAAAATCCGCTGCGTCAGCTTGGTGAGTTGCTCCAGTTCCGTCGCGTCCACTTTCAACTGCGGCTCTGTAAGAACCGGCTCGGAAACCACTTGGGTAACATTCTCTTCGACCACCGGAGGGGTGCCCAGCAACGCGTCTTCTTTGCCTAATTGTTGTAACAACTCGAAATTACGGCTCATTTGATTTATCCCGTTCTTGTTTAGATACCAAGAATCACTGTCGACCACCATCCCACGCTGAGGCAAAGTCGGCCGCGCTCAGGACAGTTCAAACCAGTCTAACCGACCGCTGAACTTCATGATCTGGTTTCGCTACGCGACGATGCCGTGCTGACGAATTTTGTAGAGTAAGCCGCGATAGCTGATGCTCAACAGTTGGGCAGCCCGCTTACGGTTCCAGCCCGTTTCCTGCAGAGCATGTGTGATGGCGACGGCCTCCGCGGCGGCGCGCAGACTGCGCAAAGTTGGCTTCGGCACCGATGCCGATTTCTCAGCTCCGGATGATCCAAACGTAAGTGCATCCTGCTCGCCACTTTCGTGGTCAGGCTTTGGCATAAGACTAGGGTCGGTATTCATCTCGACTCCTCTCATTTCTTGTCTCTCATCTCTGGGTAACCTGGGTGACGAGCACTCGGACATGAGTCCTTCCGGGGCCCGACAAACTGACTAGAAAACCTCCACATGACTAAAGCTCCGCCCCCTGAGTCCCGTTATCTGAGTCTCATCAAAAGGAACGGCCTTAAAGGTTTTGGATCCGTTCTGTGGAAACTCTCACGCCAGCTTAGTTCCGAGCACAACGGGGGATTGGGTGGGCGGAAACCGCCATGGCACCAGGCCGCTAGCAGCCTCAGCCTACGGCAAGATTAAAAACACAGCCTACGAAAAGGTTGCATGTGCTGCAAGTGATCGAATGCCTTTAGACGAAAGTCTCTATAGACCTTCACCGAACGGTTTCAAATCTGATTGCGTCCTGCTCGGTCTACATGCAAAGTGCCGGAGTCTTACAGTGACATCCGTTTTAAACTTACGACTGCCAACGCCTCAGTGAGCGCGCGAGTTGCTGCAAGTAGTCCTGCGCTTCGGTGGGCGTAACGGGTTCGTCTTTCGCCTTTCGCTCCCTGCCCGGACCCTTCCCGGCATGGGTGTCAGACAGGGGTCCAGAATGCGCGTGAGCAATCGTTTCCACGGCCGGAGGAAAAGTCCACCCATAATCGAGACTGCCTTGCTCGTTTACCCGCGGAAGGTTGACGGAATGTTCCGAAGGGCGAGACTGAGATACGTATTGGGAGATATCCAAATCGGCGATCACTTCTCGCACAATTGACTCATCAATGGTCTTCTGGTGCAAAGCGCAAGCCAGAGACATGGCGTTGAAACAGAAGTTGTTGATGTTTCGCGGGATTCCCTCGGCAAAATGCGCCATCGACGCCAAAGCTTCGGGAGTAAAAAGGCTCGGGCCCTGATAGCCCGCGACCCGAAGACGATGTTGAATATACGCTCTCGTATCCTCGACGGAGAACGGCTTCAGTGCGCTAACGAGCGAGATTCGCTGCCGCAGTTGGGCCAGATTACGACCGGCCAATTTGTCTGCCAGTTCAGGCTGGCCCGCCAGCACAATCTGCAGCAGTTTGGCGCGCGGCGTCTCAAAATCCGACAGTAGCCGAATGGTCTCGAGCACGGAGGCATCAAGATTCTGCGCCTCGTCCACCACAATCACGAAGCGCTTGCCGGCCCGCGCTTCCCGCAACAATTCGCGGTTGAACTCTTCGTGCATCCGGACAAAGTCTTGGTCAGCGGTCTCAAGACCCAGCTCGGCCAAAAGGAAACGCATGAATTCACGCGAAGTGCATTGTGTCTGAAACAGGAATGCGGTTCGCGCTGAGGTGCGAAATTGTTCCAGGAGATGGAAAAGCAGCGTAGTCTTACCCATCCCCTGCTTGGCGATCAAAGCGAGGAACCCCCGTCCGGCCTCAATCCCATAAAACATCGAGGCTAGCGCTTCGCGGTGGGCGGAACTGAGATACAAATACTTCGGATCTGGGGTCACACCAAAGGGCTGTTCCGTCAGACCGAAGAATTTTAAAAACATGCTTGCTCTTTCTTATTAGCGGTTAGCGCCATCCCTGGCGCTTATTGCACAGTTTCGCGAGGATATTGTCCGCGAGTTCCATCGCCGTCTCGCAGTAAAGCTTTCAAGCAGGTTCGACAGCATACCCTTGAATCCGAATGGATAACGATCGTTGGATCGGCTCCAGAGAAATTATGAGGCTCTGATCTTCGTATTTTCCAGACAGAATGCCTTCCACACCGTCGAGGGATCCACCCCGAATTCGAACCCGCTGTCCCACGTGAAGATAGGGACGCTCTTCCACGGGGATGTCGCTGGCCAATAGCGTCCGAACGTCCTGAATCTGGCTTTCCGGAATCGCCGTGCCAACATTGTTGATGCCTACAAATCCCGCCACTCCATGAGTCTTCAGAACCCGCAGCCGCTCCGGCGAAGAAAAAACCATGCGCACAAATGTGTAACCCGCGAACAAAGGCAACTCGACTTGCTTGACGCGGTCTGCCCACTTTCGGGTACTCTTCATCAAGGGTAGGAAGTTCTCAATTCCTTGCTGTTCCAGCTGTTCTGACACCATCTTCTCGTGGCGTGAACGGGTGCGGATCGCATACCAGTGTGGCTGCCGCAACAACGGGATACCGCCCAGGACATCGAAGTTTGTTTGCAGTTGTTGAATGCTGCTGCTCATAGCTTCGCCCTCTGAGTAACATTTCCATGAATCCACTAAGGAAACATGGTGAAAACAAATCTACGACTGCCTGGCACACGCCAGATCACTCGAACGATTGCCGTCTTTGGGGGGAGAACAATTACTTGGAAACTGCTGAGGGGAAAAGCCCCCACATCTTGTTACGTTGTCAGGATTCTAGGCCCCCTATGCAAATTACTGCAAGAGGAAGAAAGTAGAGAGACTAAAGCCTCTACGCACATCATGTATCCCTGAATGTAATCGGCGCAACCAATTGATTTGATTGTGTCACGCTCAATCAGGGCGCGGCAAACTGAAATTCAGGGTCACCTTTGTTTGCATCTCAACCGGCCGCCCCGAAACAAGATGAGGTCTGAAGCGCCACTGTTTCACCGCCGCGATCGCTGCATCGGCGAGCAGGGGTTGGCCGCTGACTAGTTTCACGCTTCTTATCGAGCCATCGCGACCGGCTCGCACCTCCACTACCACCACACCTTGGATTTGCTTTTGTCGGGCTTCTTCCGGATACTCCGGTTCTATCCGGCGGACCAGGGTGCTTTGGGCCGCAGCTGGCGATAACTCCGCAATGCCCTCATTCTCCAAGGACGCCGCTAGCTCAACTCCGGATCCTTTGGCGTCAGTCGCATCCGCCTCCGCCTGTGACGGCGGCATGCGGAACACTTCCCTCCCATTCTCGTAGACCGACAAGCCGCCGGCAGGAGGAGATGAATTTCGAATGGCCGGCTTCAGCGACCCTGACGGCTGCGTTGAAGAAGCAGTAGCAGCAAAGGAGGGCACTGCCTCCTTTCTTGGCACAGAGGGGTTGCCAACATCCGAAGACGACTGAGTCATAACTAACGCCCGCCCGGGCTCTCGAGAACTGCCTTGCGGAGATTCAGCCTTTGCCCCACGCCCTTGTGTGGACGCTATCTTTATCTTTCCTAAGGGTGTGTGCGCCATGTCCCCCACCCAGCCCAAACGCCGGACGACAAGGGTTCCTAACAAGACGGTGCATGCCAGAACTGTCAGACCCAAAGCCCACGTGGCGGCTTGGACGGCGCGCGAACCCATTTTGCCGTCATTTTCGCCGAGCACGTCCATTGCGAGCACATCTGTTGAAGGAAGGTTTGTTTCAGTGCCATGCAGCGAAATAATGGGATGCGCAACCAGCGGGGGCTCGGGAATAACTGTCAGCGGTTGTTCTACACTTTCGAGATTCTTGATCGCGCGATGCGCCAGTGCCTCCAAAGTATGCTGGTCGCGCTCCCCGAAGGCTGAGGCTCGCGTGGAAAAAACTTCGAACACCCCTGCCAGATCCGAATTGCTCACCAGCGGTAAAACCATGACCGAGCGGACCCCGAGTCTGCGCGAGGCTTCGACGTCGGCTCTCGGATCGGTTTGAGCGTCGTCGCAGACCTGCACTCGATGGGTCCGTAAGCACTCGCCGGTTACGCCCGAGCGGCTGTCGAGTCGCGCACCCAATTCTGGAGCTGTAGCTCCGCTACTGGCGCGGCACACCATTTCGCCGTCGCGCTTTAAAACAATGGCAGCTCCGGTCGCTCCGGTCGCAAGACAGGCCTGCTCGACAATTTCATTCAGAACAACATCTAACGCCAGATCCGCCGAGAAGATGCCGCCATGATTTGCCGCAAACAGCCCCGCCAGTTCGATGAGATTAGATTCCGGAACCGAACCCCTGCCCGGCAAAGTCGCCTCGCCGGGCAAAGAAAATTTGCCCGCGGCCGAACTGTTCAGAGACTTAGGCTCCGACATGGGGTGATCCGGCACTCTAAGGTATCACTTCAGAATCTGCTACTGTAGCGGAGTTTCGCCCTAAAACAGAGGGTTGTCAATATGCAATCGGCCCTGCTGTCGACCGCCGCCGGTCGGGTATCCCCAGAACATTGACCTTAAGAGAAAAGGTGTTCCTGTCCAGGATGATTGGGGACACTCGGATAAATGTCGAAATGCAAGTTCGTGACGGACAACTTCCCCACACGCGCCATCTGGCTTGGATGGATTTCTATCGTCGGAGCAGCAACGTGCCCTGCACCTGCCCCGTCACTTGGGAATCAGCCGCAGAACGTCTGCCGCTGGCAGCGCCTCATCTCGAAGATAAGGAATGAAAGTGTCACTCATCTGCTGGACGTACAAACAAGGTTTAGCTCGACTCAAAATGTGGTACGATCCCCTCCGCGGTTTCTTATGAGTATGCGTCAAAAACGCGCCATGTTCCCGGGAATGCTTTTGGCGCTGAGCATGCTGGCGGGTTGTAGCTCGGCAGGCGGGGGAAGCGTGTCAGCCCCGGCTCCAACCGCCACGTTGACCGCGAGCCCCACCACGATCACCGGCGGGGGAAACTCCACTCTTACTTTTACTTCCACCAATGCGAGTGGCGGCAGCATTAACAACGGAATAGGCCCGGTCGGAATGAACTCGCACATCGGCGTGGCGCCTACAGTGACAACTACCTATATCTACACCGCAACCGGGCCGGGCGGCACCGCCACGGCACAGGCCACAATCACGGTTACTCCACCCGGGCCAGCCCCCACGGTCACACTCAGCGCCAGCCCCACATCGACCTTCGCTGGTCAAAGCATCACTCTCACATGGACCTCCACCAACGCCACGCTGGTGGTGATCGACAATAATCTGGGCGCTGTCCAACCAGTCAGCGGCGGCAGCAGTTCCGCGTCTCCCGCCCAGACCACCACCTACACCATCACTGCCACAGGAAATGGCCAGCAGACAACGGCAACCGCCACTGTCACCGTCTCCCCGGTGAATTCTTTTAATGGGCTAGCGGAGGATCTAACTGCAGTCCCTAGCGACGTAGACCCGAACGGAGCGGTCGGCACCAAGCAGTTCATGGAATACGTGAACACCCAGTACCAAGCCTACGACAAAACTACCTTTCAACCGGTATGGTCAACTCCGCAGTCGATCGATACCCCCTGGGCCGGGATATCCCAGTGTTCCAGCATTCCGTTGGATGCCGTAATTAATTTTGACCGTCTGGCCTCACGCTGGGTAATCGGCGCAAAGTCCGCCCCTCCCCCGAGCGGCCCTACTCCGGGTAACTTCTATTGCATCGCAGTTTCCAGCACGGACGACCTGACTTCCCCCAGCCTCGTGTGGTACGCGTACTATCTCGACCTAGCGCCATACCTTCCTGTGGCCCAAAACGAGAAATACGCCCCGGACTGGTCGAAACTGGGCACGTGGCCGAATGCCTACGTCGCGGGCATCGACATACTCGATGGGAAGAACGATGAAGTTGGCGTGTTGGCCTGCGCCTTCGACCGCACGAACATGCTGATTAACAACCCCACCCCAAACTCCCCGCAATGCATCGATGTCCCCGCTCCTACGTACATGACCACGGAATTCGCACCCTACTATCTTGCGCACAGCTTGATCCCGGCGGATGTGGACGGCACCACACCTCCTCCGGCGGGACGGGACTCCTTCTTGGTCAGCATCGAGAATCCCAGCGGCGGCGGTGGCGCTCCCACCACCTCCGACATCATCAACTTGTGGGACTTCCACATTGATTGGGCCACCCCCAGCAACACCACCCTTACATGGTCCCAGCCCTTCGTCCCAACCTACACGCCCGGCTGCTATGATACTGGCTCCGCAGCCACAACCGTTTGTGTCCCGGAACCCCAGATCGACAATACGATCCAGTTCATCGACTCGGTCGGCGACCGGATGATGCCCCGTTTTGCCTATCGCAATTTTGGCACCTACGAATCATTCCTGATCAGCCACACTGTGCTGACCGAGTCGAACAGCCTGAACCCGTTGCAGACAGGCATCCGCTGGTACGAACTGCGCGACAACCTGAGTGGAATCCCATCCCTGTATCAATCCGGCACGATCAGCCCGGACGCTTCCCTTTACCGTTTCCTGCCCAGCCTCGCTCAGGATAAAATGGGAAACGCAGCCGTGGGCTACAGTGTGTCCAGTTTTTTCACCGATCCGGGAGTCGATTTTTCCTACTGGAACCTCTCTACTACTCCAAACGCGCCGACATTTGAGGTTCCAATCCTCAACGGAACTGCGGAGGAGTTCACACCCCCTAAGCAAGCAGGCGCCGCTGGATATGGCGCATGGGGAAGTTATTCGAGCATGACGGTAGACCCGGTGGACGATTGCACGTTCTGGTACGTGAACGAGTACTGGGTTCTTCTCGCGGGTCAGACCAATTCAACCTGGGCGACACGGATTGCCAATTTCAAGATGCCCACCTGTCAATAGGACGTTGCTGTTTTCTCGGTTCCGCTCACATTCAACCGCACACACGAGCGGCAGTAGTAATTCCGCGGAGGCCCTCTTTAGGGGTTCCATAACGGCAAGGAAAAGTACAATGTGAAACCGCGCTAGAGTCTTTCTTTCCTCGCGCTCTTGCACAAATGTTAAAATCACCTAACCTCGGCCCAAGCTGAATGGTTCTCCAAGTTAGGTTCCGTTGCTTTCCTTTCCGCGGCTCCTCATTGGAAAACACCTGAAAACAACGCCGTTTCAAGACATTGAACCCGGGAGTCTGAGACATGCGGATCGCTGTAGTTGGTTCCGGATACGTAGGATTGGTTGCTGGCGCCTGCTTTGCGGATCTCGGTCATGATGTCGTTCTCGTCGATAACGACGAACGCAAATTGGCTGCCCTCAAAAATGGGGAGGTTCCGATCCATGAGAAGTTCTTACCCGAGTTGTTGGATCGTCATCGCGGGCATCGTCTGCAATTTTCGGATGATCTTCAGGAAGCAGTGCGTGCGAGTTCGGTAATTTTCGTTGCTGTAGGCACGCCGCCGACGGACCGCGGCGATGCGGATCTCTCCTACGTTGAGTCTGTCGCTCGGGAAATTACGGGCGCCATCAACGAATATAAAGTAATCGTCGAGAAGAGCACGGTTCCGGTTTACACGAGCGAGTGGGTTCGCAAGATTATCCTGCGAAACGGAGCCGACCCCGAGTCCTTCGACGTCGCCTCAAATCCCGAATTTCTTCGCGAAGGCACCGCCGTTACCGACTTCCTTTTTCCGGATCGCATTGTCGTGGGCTGCGATACTCAGCGGGCCGCCCAGGTTCTCCGCGAAGTCTACGCCCCACTCACCAACGGCAGCTACTATGAGCGCACCGATGCCATCCCGCAGCCGGATCGGGCCTCGGTCCCCGCTCCCATTATCGTAACCACCACGAAGAGCGCGGAATTGATCAAGCACGCCTCCAATGCGTTTCTCGCCATGAAGATCTCTTTCATCAACGCAGTCGCTTCCGTCTGCGAATCCGTGGGAGCCAACGTGAATCAGGTCTGCCATGGTATTGGTACCGACACCCGCATTGGCCCACGATTCTTGAATCCCGGAATTGGCTACGGCGGCTCTTGCTTCCCGAAAGATGTGATGGCGTTTCGCGCGGTCGCGCGCGAGTGTGGTTACGACTTCCGCCTGCTCGATGAAGTCATGCGCATTAACGAAGACCAGCGCGACCGTTTTCTCCGCAAAGTGCGAAGCGCGTTGTGGACTCTTCGCGGCAAACATCTCGGCGTGCTCGGCCTTGCCTTCAAGGGCGGCACCGACGACATTCGCGAATCGCCCGCACTTTTCCTGGTGCAGGCACTTTTGCAGGAAGGCTGCAAGATCACGGCCTACGATCCGGCGGCCATGGAGCGCACGCAGGAAGTCATCAGTTCCAACCTTAAGTTCGCGAACTCCTCCTACGAGGCGGCCCGCGGTGCTGATGCCCTGCTGATTCTCACCGAGTGGGAAGAATTTGCGACCCTCGATCTTGACCGCCTCAACCGCGAACTCAAATATCCAATCGTGATTGATGGTCGCAACCTGTACGACCCCGAAGTGATGGCGGCGCACGGCTTCACTTATTACAGCGTTGGACGGGCGGCCTGTCATCCCGATGGCGTCCCTGCCGCCCTGAAAAACGGGACAATGAAAAACGGCACTACGAAAGCATGAGCCCACAACGCGCCCTGGTGACCGGCGGCGCCGGCTTTCTCGGCTCCCATCTCTGCGATGCGCTGCTCGGCGAAGGCTGGAGCGTGGTTGTCGTCGACAACTTACTTACTGGCCGCCGCCATAATCTCGAACATCTGCGTTTAGATCACCTGAACAGCGAGCCTCGCTTCGAGTTTGTTGAGAAAGACATCTGCGAGCCCTTCGACGTAGGCCGGGTCGATTACGTCTTCCATTTTGCAAGTCCCGCCAGTCCGGTGGATTACACCATCCACGGCATCCCCACGTTGAAAGTCGGCTCCCTCGGGACTTTTCACGCTCTCGATGTCGCCCACAGATACGGAGCCAAGTATCTTGTGTCCTCGACTTCGGAGTGCTATGGCGATCCGCTGGAGCATCCCCAGAAAGAAACATACTGGGGCAACGTGAATTCCATCGGCCCGCGTTCGGTCTACGACGAAGCCAAGCGGTTCACCGAGGCCGTGACCATGGCCTATCACCGCTATCACAAAGTCGACACGCGGATCGTCCGCATCTTCAACACCTATGGCCCGCGCATGCAACTCAACGACGGCCGTGTCGTCCCCAACTTCATGAAGCAGGCTTTGCGCGGCGAAGATCTCACCGTGTATGGAGACGGCAGCCAGACCCGCAGCTTCTGCTACGTCAGCGATGAGATCGATGGCTTCATTCGCTTATCAAAATCCTCGGAACACCTGCCGGTGAATATTGGCAACCCGAATGAGTTCACTATTCTCGAATGCGCGCAGCACGTAATAAAGGTGACAGGATCGAAAAGCAAGATCAGCTACGAACCGCTGCCGCAGGACGATCCCAAACAGCGCCGTCCCGACATCACGAAGGCGCGAAGGCTGCTTGGTTGGGAACCGAAGATTGATCTCGCGACCGGACTGCGAATGTCGTTGGATTATTTCAGGAAAGCGGTAGCGGACGAAACTGCCGCCACGAAGTAGCTATTCGCTGCTGGGTGCAGCGGCGGCCACGAAGTCGATCAATTGCTGCACTCCGCTCCGCTCTTCATTGGTATTCAGTTTGAACGAGATGCCCATACCGTAGCCGGGATGCGACGCCTTTACTTCACCGCTTAGGCGCAACTTCA
>Ga0307478_10000890_pt1 | contig 28185 bp, 26 predicted proteins | sample atmos_gasesECM4C_2_FD_203713 | JGI IMG/M metagenome (GOLD analysis project Ga0307478, IMG submission 203713) | Hardwood forest soil microbial communities from Morgan-Monroe State Forest, Indiana, United States - atmos_gasesECM4C_05 | ecosystem: Environmental > Terrestrial > Soil > Temperate...
CCACGCAGTTCAGTTATGTGGTGCCCCTGGGATGCTCTTCTGCTTCACAAGCGACCGCCGGACAAGCCAGTTGGGAATATGCGGCGATCGAAGACAGTGGATACAAAGTGGTGCTGGATGGAGTGTCGATTACGCAAGGCGCCCCTCCTTACAACGGGGTATTGAATAACGGCATCGTCAACATCAGCGATCAGGATTTAATGATCACCCACCTGTCGGGCATGGTTGGGCACTGCGCATCTGACTACTGTGGACAAGCAGTCTATAGCGGCCCGAATGGATTCGGCGCAGCGGCAATCACCAAGATTTCGCAGAGCGATCTGAACCTAGGCTGCTCGACAAACGGGGTCACGTCCTACAGCGGTAACACGCTCTCCATTATTGATACCGTGATCCAAGGCTATTCGATGTGGGGAATAAACTACTCGCTTATCAAGGGCGGGTTCGGTGGCTCGAAATACGACAATGTATATGAAGAGATAGGTAGTTGTTCGGATCCAATTTACCCCGGCGTCTATGCGGGAGCGATTCAATACGGCGCGCCTATAGTGTGGACAGGCGGCGAAGGCCCGATTGGGGGCCTTCCCGCGTTCGCTACGGGAGGCGCGACGACGTACTACTACTATCTGGTGGTTATTGACTCGGTCAACGGACCGAGCGCTCCGCTTCCGATTGGAAATTGCACGCCAACCGGAACAACCTGCCCCGTGTCCTGGCCTCGGGCGATTGACCAGAGTACGACAACCTACACACTCTTGCGCTCAACCGATGCTCTCAATGCGCCGACCGCGGCTGCCTGCGTAGGGGGTTCCACGACTGTTTGCGGCTCAGTCACGGTGGCGCAGGCGCAGTGTTCAACGATGCAGTGCTCGTTTAGCGACAATGTGACGGCGAACACGACGGCGTATACGGTCCTAACGCCGACGGGCGGCGGATCGGGGATCGGCGGTGCTGTAAATATCCCGTCGTTCGCCTTCTTTGGTGGCAACTTTGTATTGCAGAGCAACGCATGGCTGAACTACCAGGGCAGCAATATCAACTCTAACGCGCTTTCAGCCGGCGCCGGAGTTGTTGCGATGAACGGCGTTGGGCCGGTGCAGACAGACGCCTTCCCGGCCAAAGTTCGGTCTTACGTTCACATCGACTCCAGCAAAGCGACAGGATCCTACACGGGCAGCACGGCTCTGCTTTTCTATCAGCCATTTCAGAGCGGCGGAGTTCCGGCCAACTCGCTTGGAAACATCATAGACGTTAGCCCGACCTCGGGAGTGGGTGGGGGTGCTTTCGGCAATGGGATGCACTTCTTCACGCTGGCAACTTGCCAAGCGCAGCAAGTTCTCGCTGCTAATAATCCGAGGTTGACTGCTACCGCCTGCGATACAGGCATCGGAACAGATGCGACACTAACCACGAATCCGGCTGCCATTAATCTATCGTTCACGAATCCGAATGCGATCTCGTTCTACGTGAATTCGCTCATGAACGGCACGAACTGGCTTGAGCGGCTAACCTCGACGGGGAAGTCCTTCCAAGTAGTGGTAAGTGTACCGCAGTTGAATGTAATTGGCACGTCTACGAATACGATTATTAGTCCGCCGGCCGCCGGCACTAACGTCGCGGTCACAGCGCCAAGTTCCGCGGGAACGTTGACGGTGACCATCGCTTCTAGCACCTCCACAATGACTACCGCGGCCGTCGCATCTGGGGCGTGTGGTTCCACTGTCACAGTTTCTGCCAGCGGCGTGGCCGCCACCGACACGATTACTTGGGCGTTCAACGCGGCCCCCGCTGCGAATCCCGGAAAGTTGGTCGTCAGCGCGTGGCCAACCGCCAACAATGCGAACTTTCAGTATTGCAACCCGACAGCAGGCAGCGTGACTCCAAATGCTGCGACTCTAAATTGGAGGGTCGTGCGGTGAGCGAATGTGAGCGGGTCTCATCTCGCGATGGCTACATCGGCAACACCGCAAGCTCATGAGTGGCCTTAAGGTTCCAGTGGCCTGCGACGAACTGTGGACTCTGCTCGCACAAGCTGGGTGGGGACACGTGTCGTTGCCGGACGATTAAATCGAATCGGTGAGGCGGGCCCGGGCCGGTGTCACAAAACCCTGACAAGTGTGACCATTTGACGCCTTCTGAAGTCGCGCCAGACGTACTATCTCATTGAATCTTATCGGAGACCAGTCAAGAAGCGTGCTTTACGAATCGGCTGCTCTACCAACTGAGCTACGTCGGCTCAACAAGTTAGGGACAATTTTTGTTCCGAATGTCCCAACTCCTCAGAAAATCGGTATGTCAACAGGTAAGCCGTACACCGACTCATTGAGAATATCATTTCCCCCCTTTGAAGACGACCTTTGTCAACGGTAGAATTGCCTCCGAAGTCATTGGAGCCCAGATGATGCGGCTGACTCTGCCTCTACTGTCTGTCATCCTCGTGTCGTGCCTAACGGTTTCGCCCAATCGACTCACGAAACTGACACGCACGAGTTGGAGAGGCTAGAAACCGTTTGGAACGAAGCCCATGAACACGGCGATGCCGACACATTGGACAAGTTGTGGGCCGACGACATGGAAGTCGCCGTTCCCAAGATGCCAGTGATGTCAAAGGCTGACGTATTGAAGTTTGCACGCTCCGGGCGGATGAAGTTCCTTCACTACCAAACATCGAATATTCGTGTTCGTCTCTACGGCGATGCCGCGGTGGTCAGCGTTCGTCTGCAACGCACTCGCTCCATGAACGGACAAGAACTCTCCGACGACTGGCAATTCACGAAGACCTACGTCCGTCAGTCGGGACAGTGGCGAATCGTCGCCTAACATGCGTCCGAAGCAGCCCAACCGTGAATCAAGCCCTTCCAGCGGTTCAGGACGCAGGCGAGTACTTTGATGCAGGCGCAAACGCATCTACCCTCCCCCTTCTCTTCCACGTTGACAACTCAACTTGTGTGGCTGCTTAGAATAATCGTTCACCGAGCGGACTGAGATATGAAACGTTCGAAGAAATTCACACAGCTCTCCGCGGCCGCTCCCAATTACGTTAAGTCCGACCCCTGAGCTGCGCTCTCAGAAGCTTAGCAAGAACATGCAACTGCGACAGTTCCCTGACCCTCTTCCCGACCTTTAACCGTTCATCCTCTCGCTTGACCACGGCGCATTGGGGTGTTGCAACGCTTGGCACCAAGTAGAATTCTTGGAAGGCGTCGTTGGTTTCGTTGCAAAGGCACAATAGCGTTAGCTGACTCTGCCCCGCACGCAGTGGCGGCATGCGCCATCGCGAGTACCCCAAAGGCGTCTTTGTAAATGGGCATATCAGCACGGAGATTCGTAATCCATTTGGGAACCAGAGTACTGGCCGGTCGAGGGGTCCTTTCCGAATCACTCTTACTTCTCGGCGAAACAGCTTGCAAATACCCTGCAGAAATCTGCGACGAAGACGCTCACGCCGAAGCCGCGACTTCCACATGATCTTGCGCATTTTGGGGTGAGTAATAATATGTCCAGAACAGTCGTAGCCAATCAGGTCATACACTCGCGTCATGCTTCCGAAACGGGCCACATACGTTCGCACAGAAGGAAGATCCCGTGACGTATCAATAGAGTGCCCGGAAAGCATCCCCACTTGCGACAGAAACACACGCAATCGACCCAGCAACTCTTCGTCGGATCTGTAGACGGTCCGGTCATGCATAGCATCTTGTGCAGCGGCGAAGGTCTCAGGATCAACTATGGGAGCGAACGCGCCATTCTTAACTGTCCACTTGTCGGGAGCCTGCGAAATGACTGGGGCATGCAATGTACTAATCGTGCGACCCAGGACTGCTTGCCCCATATATTTAGGGTTCGTAAGAACTTCCACGACGTGTTCGTAGCTCCACTGAGATCGCTTCCCTGGGTGCTTTATATGCCTGCGATTAAACTCTCGGGCTATGGCCTTCGCTGTTTTTCGGGCGATGCAGAGACGATACATTTCCCGGACTAAAGCTACTTCTCTGGCCGGGCCATGAACTAAAACAACCCTGGCGTTGTCAATGTATTCGCCCTTCTCTAACAATCTGTTGTGCTTGCCATCCGGGGCAAGAAGCATGCGCCGGAGCCCGTAACCAGCAGAGCCGCCAACTCGAAACCCCTCTTCTGTTGCTAATCTTTTTGCGCGAGCAACTCTTACTGACAATTCCCGACTGTATTCACCAGCCATCGCTCTCTTCAACGCCTTCATAATGGTGTTCGGCAGAGTTCCATCGTTCGCAAACTCTTCTGCACAGTAGTGAACAGGAACGCCAGCGGCCTTGCAGACGAACTCGTGGCGTGCCGCTTCATCTGAATCTTGAAATCTACCCCAGCGGCTAACGTCATATACAAGGATGGCCTTGAACTGCGCTTCACCGCTGACGACATCGTGTAGCAGGCGGGCCAACCCGGCTCTGCCTTTAAGTGACAGGCCACTCCTTCCGGGATCTTCGTAACTCCGTATTATGGTGAAACCGTGCGCCTCAGCGTACCGTTGATTTGCAGTCGTCTGACTCAGTATTGAGTAGTGCTGGTGATCGGTTGACATTCTGACGTACTGAGCAGCGGGAATCGAAGAAGTCACGGCCATAGGGTTTCCTTGCGATGCAGACGTACCTGAATCTTACGCCTTGGGTGGAACCCCCATCCCTCACGATTAATGATGTCTTCCAACTTTGGAGGAATATCACGATTGAAACGAATCGGTGGGGTGGAACAGAATCAAGGATTGCTTTGAAGATGACTCCCGAACTTTGGCCATGAAACGGCAATGCGCCGACGGCCATCTCTTATAGCACCCTTGACGTCATCGATCAAGGCTGAGAGCTTGTGGCGTGCGGCCTCCGGAATCACGATAGGATCATATCGTGCGGCGGGAATTGAGGTTCAGTGCATCTTCCAATTGCAACGAGCATTTGTGAGCTTGGCGAGGACTTTTACTTCTAAGTTCGTGGCCCACCATCACTACTTCCATTCTGGGGAAGGAAGCCTGCGGATTGCTGAACGACGCTAGCAGGTTCGCTGCTGTCGTCGCTCAGTTCTTGTGGTCACAATCGGGGCGGACGTTCTGGGCAACTTTGTACAAGAAATGCCGCGGCGGGCTACGGTGAACCGAGAAGCCCGCGCTGCACGTAAGCTGGAACTGTGCCAACCCAGACTGCGATAGTATGGCGCGAGAAGTCCGAGGGGAATCACCATGACTTGGTTGTTTGCTATGACATTCATTTTCGCAGGATTTCTAACGCAGCTTTCCGGCGCGCCTTCATCCTCATCGGCTGGCCTGCTGCTAGTCTCCAACAAAGGCGACCAGACTCTTAGCCTCGTTGACCCGGATAGTGGGCGGCAGGTTGCGACCATCGCGGAGGGAGGTGTTACTGGCCATGAAGTTGTCGCCTCTCCAGATGGCAAGAAGGCGTTCGTGCCCATCTACGGTAACTCCGGAGTCGGTATGCCCGGCACAGACGGAAGCACAATCGCTGTGATCGATCTCGGCGAGCACAAGCTGATCCACACAGTTGATTTTGGGCATGGGGTCAGGCCCCATTGCGCTGTGTTCGGTCCCAAAGACGGTCTGCTCTATGTCACCACCGAGCTAGACAAATCTGTAGCTGTCATCGACCCACAATCCCTAAAGATTGTCGGAGCCGTGCCGACCACACAAGCCGAATCCCACATGCTGACGATCAGTCCGGATGGGCGCAAGGGCTACACTGCGAATGTCGGTCCCGGTACTGTATCGGTGCTCGATCTCGCAGGACGAAAAACCCTCACGGTGATTCCTGTCGCTGTACACGTGCAGCGCATTGCACTTTCTCCTGATGGGCACCGGGCGTTTACCTCGGACACGGAGAAGCCTCGGCTGGCGGTAATCGATACCTCGACGAATAAGGTTGATCGCTGGATCCCACTGCCGGGAACGGGTTACGGGGCCGCCCCCACACCAGATGGGAAATGGCTGTTAATCGCAATTCCGAGCACGAATGAAGTTGCAGTGGTCGATCTGGCGACCATGGGTGTAGTGAGGACGATTAAAGTGCCGCCCTCTCCTCAGGAGTTGCTGGCTCGACCAGATGGTATGGTGGCTTACGTTTCGTGCTCCGGTAGCCACCAGATTGCTGCGATCCAGATCAACGATTGGAGTGTGAAGCTGATCGAAGCTGGACGTGGGGCGGATGGTCTTGCCTGGGCGAAGTGATTTCGGCTGTGCGGCAAAGTTCCCAAAGTCGGAGGCGCAACGATCCGTGCATGTGTGGCTGTGGCTCAGGGAATAAGTGCAAGCGATGCTACGGCGGGGCGACGATGGAGCCGCTTCTGTATCGGGCGGAAAAAGGACGTGAGATTGAGCCAGTCGCTCAAGCTGCTTGTTGATCAATTTGGTTGAGGCCGGAGGGGCTCAGTAATTCTTGCCTCAGGCGCTCCATCTGTGCCGCGGCCTCCTTTATCTGCTCGGCACATTCGTGGCCGTGACGTGGCAGAAATCCCCCGTATTCCTCCAGCAGAAGACGGGCGTTGTCCTCAACGGCGGCCATCTTCGAACGGGCTTGATTGGAAAGGGCAGACATTAGTTTTTCTAGCGCAGAATCGCGGACAGCGAGCGCCCGCCTGCTCTGGGCGGCTTCCTTTTCGAGTACGGACCCCTGATAGCGGATGAATCCAAACAGACATGCCGCCAGCACGAGCAAACAAGAACTGGCGATAATAGTTTCCGACAGCGCCTTGCTCAGGCTGGCCGTCCTCTCTTTGTCGAATCGCACAAAGCTCCTGCTCTCTGCCGACGATAGTGAAGAAACAAGCCCGCGAGCCCTATCCATGTAGTCCCGACCTTCATTCGTACCCACAAGATTGAATGCGCGGCGGCGATACTCCTGTTGGCGCAGACTGATGCTACGCCCCATCTCAGCTTGTTTGGAAGCAGCCAGAGACTCAAGCTTCGACTCGATGGAGCGTTCCTGTTCCGTCCGATTAGCGAGTCCAGCGCGAAGGCTGGCAAAATCGGTCCCGATCCGGTTCTTCCCGTCCGTATAGGGAAGTAAGTAATCAGAGTCCCCGGTTAGCAGGTATCCACGCTGACCTGTTTCCATATCCGTCAAAGCCTGCAACGCCGTGGAAATATTGGCTTGGATCGTAGAGCTTTCCAGCGTGAGGGCGGCGGACTTCTGAATCTGGCTCAAGCGGTTAATCGCAAGATACGCATTCAATGCGATGAGCACGAGTAGCGCAGCGAACGCTGATCGCAGTGCAATTTTTCGAATCATTTGGATTGGTGCCATCCTTCGCGTGCAGGAGACAGATGATCGTAGCAGAGCGAGGTTTGAGTGGCTTTGCACAATTTGCACACTGGTACACCATGGGTGAAAAGCTGGCGAGAGGAACGCATAGGAAATCGAGATTTAGCATGCCTGCATGATACGAATCTGCGTTTTTTTGTGGCTCCTGTGAGCGTAGTCGTCCGGAATACCGCGTTGTCGCTGAGGAGATGGCTGCGGAACTGGGACGAAGAAACATTGGATTGGTGTATGGCGGCGGCAAAGTGGGCTTGATGGGGATTCTCGCAGACGCTGTATTGAGGGCGGGCGGTGAGGCGCAGGGAGTCATCCCGGAACACGACCCGGCATAAGTTGGCGCTCAGGCCGCTATTTCGCACCAAGTAGCCCGGATCACCCGGTCGCCCGGGTCCTGTGAGTTGAGAATCCGTCGGTAATGCCTCAGTTTGATTTCAAACTGAGGCATTACCAATCCGTCAGGTTTCTCGACAATCTCCGGATTGCCTGAGTGGTACGATGTTTGCATGATCAGACGTGATTTTCTGCGCCGAGTGCTGTATGGCGGCACGGCCCTCGCCGCGACAAGAGCGGCCGGCAGGGCGCTTACGCCACGTATAGATCATGATGCGGGCGTCGTGCTCGATCCATTGAAGTTTGATCCATCGAATCTGACCGGCACTGACCCGGGGGTTACGCATGCACTTCCCATCCTGACCGCCATCCCGTTTCGTCTTGAAGACGTCAGGATCCTCGACCCCGATCTGCTCCGGATGCGTGAACAGACTCTCAACTATCTCCTTGGTCTTAATTCTGACCGCCTGCTGCATAACTTTCGAGTCAACGCCAAACTTCCGTCGTCGGCCGAGCCGCTCTATAACCGCGAGTCTCCCACCAACGGATGGCGTGGTCATTATGTCGGCCATTTTCTTTCCGCTTGCAGCCAGATGTATGCCTCTACCGGCGATGTCCGCATCAAGACCAAGGCCGATGGTATGGTGTCGGAGCTGGCAAAATGCCAGGCGCAACTCGGCGACAAGGGCTATCTGTCAGCGTTCCCTGAATCGGGCTTTGACGACCTCGAACAAGGCCGCCCGGTCGCGGTCCTTTGGTATGCGCTCCATAAAATCATGGCTGGCTTGCTCGATGTCAATCAGCACATGCAGAATCCGCAGGCGCTACAGGTGCTCGAAGGCATGGCTGCCTGGACGGACTGCCGCACCGGTCGCCTTCCGGAAGAACAAATGCAGCGCACTCTGCAAATCGAATTCGGAGGAATGAACGAAGTTCTGGCCAACCTCTCTGCCGTCACCGCGAATCCCCGTTATCTGGCAGTTGCGAAACGCTTCGATCATCACGCGCTGATGGATCCCGCCGCTGAGGGGCGCGACACCCTCACCACCCTCCACGCGAATACCCAGATCCCCAAGTTCATCGGCGCCGCCCGCGAATTCGAGCTGACCGGCGACCCACATTACCGTGACGCGGCACAATTTTTCTGGCAGCAGGTCGCGCTGCACCGCAGCTACGTCACCGGTGGCAACAGCGCCAGCGAACATTTCCGCACGCCGCCCGACGTGCTCGCCTCCGAGCTTACCGACCTCTCGCAGGAAACCTGCAACACCTATAACATGCTCAAGCTCACTCGCCAGCTCTTTACCTGGCAGGCCGAGCCGCAATACGCCGACTATTACGAGCGCGCCTTTCTAAACCACATTCTCGCCACCCCCAACCCTGTGGATGGCTCACCGCTTTACTACCTCGGAATGCAGCCTGGTCAGTGGAAAGTTCACTTCGTTCCGCACGAAGGCTTCTTCTGTTGCTGCGGTACCGGGCTGGAAAATTTCTCAAAGCTCAGCGAGGGATTCTACTTTCACAATGAGCAGTCTCTGTGGGTGAATTTATTTTTCGCCTCGGAAGTTAACTGGCGGGAAAAACGAGTCGTCATTCGACAGGAAACTCGCTTTCCCGAGGAAGCCGGGACTCGACTGGTCATTCAGACGAAATCGCCTACGCGCTTCACATTGAATGTACGCATTCCCTACTGGACTAATGCCGCCAGCGTGACGGTCAACGGCAAGCGTTTCGAGCCGAACCAAAAGCTCGAACCCTCCAGCTATGCGAAACTAGACCGCACCTGGAAAAATGGCGACCGCGTGGATGTGCAGCTGCCCATGCGCCTGCATTTGCAGGCCATTCCCGATGACCCCACGCTAGCCGCCATTATGTACGGCCCGCTGGTGCTCGCCGGCGAACTCGGCACTGAGAATCTCGACTCGAAGCGCATCTATTCTGAAGACAAATTTCTGCAGGGAGGTTTCCCCGCCATCGCCGTGCCCGAACTCGCCGGCGATCGCAACGCCCTCGACAAATGGATTCAACCGGTCGGTGCCCCAGTTGACAAGACGGTCAGCCAGAGAACAGTCAGCCACAATGAGGTAGCGCTCACTTTTCGCACTGTGGGCGCGGGCCGTCCTGACGATGTTACGCTCAGTCCCTTTTACCGCGTGTTCAATCAGCGCTACTGCGTTTATTGGCGCTTCCGCCTCGCCGTTGAGGCGTGAGCCGGAGTGCGTGCATGTCCGTGTTCCCTGGTTCCGGGCGGAAGTCTTCTCGGAGGACACGTCTTATGCACGGAGCGATGTTCGCTCTTGCGATCTCCGCGAAGCCCTTCCGAGTCATTTTCATTGCTGCGAGGGGGCGCTTCCTCCACTCAATATCCCAGCCTCTTGTTCACAATATTCTTCAACGGCTCGCCCTTCTCAAACCTGCCATACTGCTCAAGAAAGAAGCGCATCGCCTGATCCTGCCAGTCGGCCGTGTGGTCCGCGCAGTGCGGCGACAACAGAATATTCTCCAGCTTGTAGAGCGGATGCGCGGCCGGTAGCGGTTCGTGCTCAAACACATCTAAGCCCGCTCCTTTGATTCGATTGGCCGACAGCGCCCGGAGCAGCGCGGCTTCGTCAATGACCGGCCCGCGTCCCACATTGATCACCACTGCCGTCGGCTTCATCACCGCGAACTCGGGATCGCTGATCATATGCCGCGTCTCCTCGGTCAATGGAGCTGTCGCCACGATGTAGTCGCACAGCGCGATCATTTCCCGCCGCTCCTCGGGCTTGTAGAAGTGCTCCACGTGCGGATCCGTCGATTCGGGAACATGCCGCTTCGTCGCAAGCACGCCCATGCCCAAGGCGTGCACGCGACTCGCTACGGCTCGGCCGATGTCGCCATAACCCAAAATCCCAACCCTCTGTCCAGCTATCTCTTGCACATCGAACTGCTCCCAGACCGACGCCATCTGATTGCGAACCATCCGGCGGAAATCCTTTGCGAAATACAAAATCGCTGCCAGCACAAATTCCCCGAGCGACGCGCTGAACACGCCACGTCCGTTGGTCAGCAGGACTTGGCTCTCCACGAGTTCTGGAAACAACAGGTTGTCCAGTCCGGCAGCTCGGGAGTGCACCCAGCGCACCTTCCTGCAACTCCCAAACAATTCGCGCAGCAACTCGCGTGTACTCGACCACAGCAGAATCACCGTCGCGTCCTTCACTGCGCGAGCACATGCGGTAGCCTCCCCATATATCATGTGCGGTAGCTCGTTCAGCATGGCGAACTGCGGATCGTCCCCCGAAGCCAACACCAGAACCGGATTCTTTTTTTCCATATCCAATATCCTGCGACGCTGTTGTTCTACGAGGTGACCGGAAGTGCGAGGACGACGCTACCCGCGCCGACGACCGTAGGTTATCCCGGGGAGATTGCGGCGTACAGTCCGCGAGCTGACATGTCGTGCTGGGTGCCTCCGCGAGCCGGCAAAGCTGCAAATCCCTTTTTCCGCCTGAGTCTCAATAATTTCAAGTGGTCACCTCTTCGTGCACGATCTGCCTTGCCAGATAGTTTGGTTACTTTTTCTTTGGCTCGTCTCTGCGTCTGATCCATAATGCGTGGTCGATAGTCAGAAGAACTGGCGGCTTGTCTGCCTGCAAATCCAGTACAACCAGCGAATTCTGTCCTTGCTTCAGCCAGCTTCCCGGTATCATGAGGCTGGCCTCTGGACCCACACTCCAGGCGCGGCCGAGGGGAACTCCGTTAACCCAGGCAAAGCCCTTGTGGATGGGAGTGGTATCGAGAAAGGCATCTTCCGCGGCCGATGGAGCGGCCAGCGAGGCACGAAATGGCCAACGTCTTCTCCAGCAATCCTCCTTCTACCGACCGCCACCTAACATTCGCCGCAGACACGAACTGGCGCGGTGCCAATAGCGGCTTCGTGAGCAAGATCGGCCTGCGCCCAGAAAAGATCATCATCACCGCACTCGGCGCTCATCACCGCTGGCAACCACCATCAACGAAACTCCACCTGTGGCGGCGAAGGCCCGGTGTTATTCAAGACGTTCGTCCCCACCGCTGCAACCAGGTACCTCCGATAAAGACTGTAGAGTTCTCGACAATCGGACTGACTAATTGCGTCGTTCGCTCGGGTCACGAACTCGTTCTATTTGAAATTAAGAATCCGACTTAGTAAACGTTCGGCGGTATCTAGAGTGTCAACTTCCTTGTGACATTCGTCACAGACTCCGACCACCCCTGGTGAGCTAAAAGAGTTCAGCATCTGTGTCCCAAACGCGCCATTTGGGGGAAATAATGTTCTGGCCTGATGAAGTCTTCGGTCCCGCTAACTCGCCTGTGCTGCCCATCCACAACGGACGAATCGAAGCAGTTAACCTGAAAGATGCCTATATCTGTTTGGCCGGAATACTGTGCTGGTTCCCGTCATCGCATCCCTCCAAAGGAAATCTACCCCAGGAGGATGATCGGTGCGACTCTGCGTAAATCATACCGTCCACAACGAAGTCACGCATGAAGAAGGCCGCATCGTGCGTGTCGCAAAGATTAAGGGACATCTCGCCTATGTTGTGCTGCAAGCGACGAAACCTTTTGGCGCGGAAGTCGAGGCGTTGTGGCGACCGCGAGAATTGAAGGAACTACGGGACCGCGCGCGAAAATATCGGACGCAGGAAGCTTGTGTCAACACACATCCGAAGAAGCCATAATGTCGGGATGCCATCGCGTTTTCGCAGCGGAGCGAAAGCTGCCCACCGTCGGTGAATCAATTACAAGAGGCTTTGGAGGGCACCCAAGGAGAAGCCCCGCCAAAGCCTCGGTTGTCGCAGTAGGAGTAATGGACTGATTGGGACTCTAGCAGGGGGAATCTAGGAATGTCTGTGACGGATGAACATTGGATTGTGGAAAACGTTGTCGACGGCAGGGATGGTCAACGAGAACTTTCTCGCCAACCATGGCCTTGGCGATTGCCATTCAACGTCAATCGCGGTAGAGTGGGCTCGTCCCGCCACAACCTTCCGCCGCGCCCTTCGGGTGAAGGTTTCTTGTGCCAACCAAGATTATTCGCATCGTGAGTTACGTCAAACTGAGGTGATCTCACTTACGCAAAGTCGGAACCATCTCCAAGCGAGTCTCGGTTGAGTTGCCGAATCAGGGCGGCCTTCCAACACTCGGCGTGCGGAGCGGAGGAAGAGCTACGACGAGCGAAACAAATAAAATCACGAACTCTGCTAAGGAAGCAAGGGTTGAGGCCATCGCCCGGCAGTTATCTGATCTGCTCGCCCGGCAGATGAGGGCAATCACCGGCAGGGGATTGGACGATCTAACTCAGGAGGAAGTAGCCAGGTACGAACTGCGCAAACAGGAGATCACAGAACTCAGCGCCGAACTAAAAGCTCTAGCCTATCCGAACTGAACCGCTGCTATTCGCTGACTGATTCCGGGCCACGAGCCAATAAATGATTTCTTGGCCGTCGTGCCGCGCTGGCCCGATGTTCTTGTTCATCCAAGAGTCGATTCATTTGGTCGACGATCTCGATGAGACGTTTGGGGTTCCTCTCGCTCTGTGCCATCTCTTGCAGGCAGCTCCATCCTTGCGGTTCGTCTGTACTTATCTGCCGCTTCTCCGGGTGTGAGTGTCGCCCCCAAGCTAGATCACAACCGCTCACCAGAATCGTTCGAGGAATATAACACTCGGGCCAGTTCGTGGCTGTGACGTGCGTCACAGAGCGCTGTGGGAAACTCAGGACGATTGCAGTTCGGCTTTAGTCGTTGCCAATGCGCCCCGTTGCAAGGACCGTGCCACTGTGAGTGATTCAGCGTCGTAAGTCGCTGCGGCCGCAAGGCCTTTACTACGAACGCGTGCCCATCGCCCAGTGTCGGTCGGCCCGCCGCTCGCGCGTCGGCGGCTTAGTTTGACGAGGTTCGACGGCGGCATGGCGAAAGTCGTTCCGAATAAGAAATTTTTCTTCATCGATAAGCAGGGGACGCGAATCACTCCGACTTCCGACCAGGCTTTCGACTCACGAAGGCTTGGCAGCAGTAATCGTGGGCGGAAAGGTCGGCTACATACGTCGGGATGGGGTTTCGCCATACCGCCCATTCACCACATTGCAAGAGATATTGATTTCTCCGAGGTGTGAGCGCGTCTTTAAATTAAGACAAGGTTAATCTGGTCCGAGGACGCCAGAAGCCGATGTTATGGGGGACCTTCATTTATCGAATTCTGGGGTGGAAGCCATGCGCCCCAGATCTGCAGTGCTGGCGGGGACTCCGGCGCTGCTTGTGCGGACATCGCGGCCCGCAACTTTATCCTGAAGCGGGCCGCCTCCGCGCTCCTCCGGCTGGCTAACGAAGATGTTATAAATCGCGAGTTGCGCTTCAGGCAGCCTGATAGTCTTTCAGTTACTCCCGCCAGTCTCACACCTCTTCTTTCTCGGATTACCCTCACAATGTCATGAATTTCAGAACATCAACAGCGCGCCGTTATCGACAACCGCGGATCGACCAATGCAGCAGGTAAGCGAAACTGCGCCCCGGCTACATCCCAACGGCATGCAACTTATACGACGCTCACGGAAGACACTTTGCCCGCCAGCCAGCCGCGGCACCACGGACGAGATCGTTGGCGACCTGATTGACGCCAGATTCTTGGACAGTCCCGAACCTGATCGTTTGCTATCGCGCACTCCATCGCGATGTCTTGCTTGATGTGGCGCACGATTTGAATGTCGCGGAGCGGGTGGGGACTAGCCGAGTTTAGGTGCTTAGCATGTCGATCTGGTTTTCTGGGAGGGCGGCACATGATCTCGGCGTCGAACCGTGCGCTAAGTCATACGGTACCCTCAGCGGTCTGGCCGCAGAGCTTAGCGATCATAGGTAGCAACTGGCGATTTGCTTCGAGCTTGGGCACGAAAGCATCGACAAAGGCCAATGCGTGAGTCGGTACGTCGCTCGCCGATAGCAAAACGACCATCAGTTCGGGCTTTACGAGTTTTATCGCGCAGGCGACTTCGTGTCCGTTCATTTCCGGCACCTCGAAGTCGAGGAGGACCACGTCGCATTTGCATATAATTGCAAGTAAAAGTCCATGTTGCGCTGACCCTGCAGTGAGAACCGCATATCCGAACTTTTCGAGCAGCGCTTTCTCATAACATAGGATTGCTTCGTCATCATCAATGCACAAAACGGTTCGTTTCGTAGCGGGATACGGCGAGATCAATTTAGCCTCCTGCAAAGATCAGACCACGAATCTCATGCGCGTTCCGCGCGGCTCGCAGACCTGCTACTACGATGAGGGATAGTGAGTTCTGACCGGGAAACGTTTCAATCAAATTTGAACAAATCGCGCCACCCCAAACTGAAAACGCACCCTGGGACCTATTCATCGATGGGGATTGAGCCACGTCGCGTACTTTAGGCGCAGCCTCTGATTCTGGTTCGATTTGGCAACCATGCTCGTCGGGCTGTTCTTCCATCAATGGAATTGCTGTTCGAAGTGCCTGACGTCGGATCGAATCAAAGCAATCTCCATCTCCGTCTGCTTCAGCGAGGTCCTCTCTGGACAGTCCGGCAACAAGTCGGAGCGGGCTGGGACTGTCGTTACTAATTCAACATCGGATCCCGAGTCGGAATGTGCTGCTGCCCCCAATACGGGGCCGACACCAAGGGCAGCGTCTATCTGTTCGGCCAGGTCTTTTCGGACCAACTCTTTAAATGCTGCCCATTGACTTCGCTTCAACAGGACGCCAGTAGCTGCACCCAGAAGAAAGACACCTACAACGAACGGGGTACTGACAACCATAGAAGCTCCATCAGAATCGCAACTTAATCGAGCCGCCTACTACAGTCCGGGATGCTGGCACAGAGAATACCGGTCCGGCGGGGAATTTCTTTGTGACGAGTGTCACAGTCGGGCAAGACTTATTGTGGAAAAACAGTTGTCGAGCTTGGTGCCGTCTCTTGAGTTCTGACCGCTAGGGAAAGAGTAGGGGGTTGGGAAGGTCGTCAAAGGTGTCGATCGGACAGGTCAGAGGAGCGGTCTCCGCTGTGGTAACCCTGGGCGAGCGGCGTCGTTATGCACGCAAGCAGTGTTTCGTTGACTGTAACTCGGTGAATCGCCAATGAGATTCTAGAGGCCGAACGTCGAATAGGAATGCGAGTAAAGACTTGGGCTTCTCTAGCCGAAGAAGTCTTCCAGAACCCGAAAGTGTGGACGGGTCGGCTAAGGATCAATCTGGTCAAAGGATTAGAAAGTTACAACCCCATTCAGCAGGGTTTCATTGCGGTCCGCTGACTGAGCAGGCGGAGGCGAAGCGCATCTTTGTTTCTTTCTCGGCGATGCCACAATCATGGCACCTTCGTGTGCGGATGCGGAAGCCTTCTCTCTTTTGTTGGTGCTGAACCTGCACACGATCGATGGTGCGGTGATCGGTCCTAAGAGAAAGTCAATCTAACTGACCCTGCGAAGCTATGCCCAGTCGCACAACAACAACCGAGTTGACCGGGGCGGTTCCCCCGATGATCGAAGACCAAATGAGTCAGTTCCGATGGTATGCCGTCTACACTTACCCGCGCCACGAAAAAAAGGTTCTCGATCAGCTTGTTCTTCGCAAGATCGAGAGCTTTCTCCCCTACTATCGTGCCCTGCACAAGTGGCGCAACGGCTGCAGGGTGGAGGTGAGGTTACCTCTTTTTCCCGGATACCTATTCGTCCGGATCCGACTGCAGGACCGAGTGCGTGTTCTGCAGGTCCCTGGGTTGCTGAGCCTGATCGGTTTCGGGGCCTCTCCTGTGCCGTTAGCCACAGAAGAAATCCAGCGTCTTAAGACAATGATAGAGACCATGAAAAGCGAGCCCCATCCCTTTTTGAAAATGGGCGATCGGGTTCGCGTCAAATCGGGATGTTTGGCTGGGTTCGAAGGGATTTTTATTAGGAAAGCAAATGGGTTTCGCTTTGTTCTCAACGTCGACCTGATCAAGCAGGCGGCATCCATAGAAATGAGCGCCGAGGAAGTCGAGCCGATTGCATCCAGTCTCCCTGCAAGCAGTTGGCATGTGTAGGGTTCCATAATTCCACAACAACAATTGGAGAATCTGATGAAACGGGAATGCCTGCGAATTAGTCTTGCAGCTTCAGTGTGGCTGTTGTGCGCCCAGTTGGGCTTCGCCGTACCTCAGGACGGCTCGGCACCGAGCACCGAGGCGCAAACCACGCCCACGACGGCACCCTCAAGTTTTCCGGACGCTCCGAGCCTGGTAAAGAGGTCACCAACTTATAGTGCTGAGAAGGCGCGTTTCTCGGGGCCTCCACCTGCCGCGACGGGTGGCTGGGACCCTGCGATTGACGCCAAATTCGGCATTGTGACAGGCATGATGTCTGTCGCATCGATCGTGAACGTGGAAAAAACCAATGCCTGTCTTCAGCAGCACACTTGTTCGTTTGTTCCGGTGGCATTTCGCAGTCGCGCGGCGCTGTTCGGCGCCGGCATTCCTGCAGAGGTCGGCGTCGCCTATCTTAGCTACCGGCTAAAAGAGCGTCGGCATCGATTGTGGTTCGTTCCCGCTGCCGCCGTAACTGCCGCGAATGCATACGTGGCCTATCATTCCGCCCACGAACCCAGCCGTTCCGGGGCAAGTAAATGAACGAGCAGCAAGCAGTCCTGTTGAGGAAAGGTAACGAACTGGAGCGCCCCGTTTTTCCCGAGGTGCTTCCCGTGACGATTGACACACGGAACGATCAGCTTTCCCTACTACAATTCTGGCACGTCCTGCAGAAGCGCCGCTGGTTTGTCCTTGGAACTCTCGGCTTTGTGGTACTGCTAACGATGGTAGCTTCGCTCATCCTCCCGAAACGTTACGACGCTTCCGCCCGCCTCCTGCTCGACTTGGATGGAAATGACAGCCTCGGTCTCGAACAGGTTCTGATGCCAATGGGATTAGATTTGAATACAAAACTCGAAACTCAAATCCGCATTCTGCAGAGCAACACGGTCGCGACCAACGTCATTCAGCAGTTGGGTTTGTATTACAACAAGGATTTTGCAGGACGCCGCGCGGTTGCGCCGAATCGGGACTTCGACCTTCTGGACTTGAGGACGCGCGTCAAATTGATCGAGACGTTTCACAGAGCGCTCAACGTACGGCTGATTCCGAAAACCCAGATAGTTGAAGTTCGTTTCCGGAGCCAAGATCCCCGTTTGGCTGCACAGGTTACCAATGCGGTGGCGGCAACTTACATTGAGTACAACTTCCAAACGAAATATCGGGCAACCCTGCAAACTTCGGACTGGTTAACCAAGCAGCTCGACGACCTCAAGCGGCATGCGTCCGAGGCCCAGGAGAAACTGACTGACTATCAACGGAAGACCGGGATCCTCGGCATCGACGAAACTCATAACATCATCCTCGACAAACTAGAAGAGCTCAATAAGCAACTTTCGGCAGCGGAGGGCGAGCGCATTCTCAAGGAAGCCAAGTACCGCATCGGCATGACCGGGAATCCCGCACTCCTCGCGAACCTGGCGCCCGACAGCGTTCTGGCGGCGCTCGGCAAACAGCGCGCGGAGGTTCGCGGATCCTATGCGCAACTCACAGCGAAGTACGGGCCTTCGTATCCCCGGGTGGTTCAGTTGCAGTCCGAGCTCGCAGAATTGGACGATGCCCTGCGGCGGGAAATCAAGAAAGTTGGCGAGGCGTCCCGCGCCGACTACCAGGCTTCCCTAAAATCGGAACAGATGCTACAGGCTTCCTTCGACCGGCAGAGAGGCGAAGCTTACAAGCTCAACCGGGACGCCATTCAGTATGCCATCCTGCGTCACGACGTCGAATCCAGCCGCGATCTTTACGATGGCCTGCTCAAGAAACTGAAAGAAGCCGGCATAATGGCGGGATTGAAGTCCAGCAGCATCAGTATCGTTGATCCAGCCAGCCCGCCGATCGAGCCCGTTGTACCGAACCTTCCTCTGAACTTGGCGCTCAGCCTGATGGGTGGATTGCTCGGCGGGGTGGCCTTGGCTTTCGTGGTCGAAAACATGGACAACTCCTTGTGCACGCCGCATGACATCGAAACCTACTGCCAACTGCCCTCTTTGGGAGTGATTCCAAGCTTTGCCACGACGAAAAGGAACGTAGGTAGGCGCTTGATGCCGGGGGAACGCCAGTTTGTCCCGCCCGTCACCATGGAACATCGCAATTCGGGCTGCGCCGAGGCGTTTCGTGCCTTGCGCACCTCGCTGCTCCTCTCCTCGCCCGTAACTCCGCCTCAGGTCATTCTCGTCACCAGCGCGATGATGCAGGAGGGCAAAACCTTCACCGCCGTCAACCTCGCTGTGGTGCTGGCTCAAACGGGACAGAAGGTGCTGCTCATCGACTCCGATATGCGCCGTCCAGCCGTTAATCGTTGTCTGTCCATCCCCATGGATAGCGGTCTGAGTGCCTGCCTCGCGGGAACCGAGACCCCGGACGGTGCCCCGAAGGCAATTGAACAGATTCCTGGCTTACACGTGATCACGGCCGGTCACACGCCGCCGTACCCCTCGGAAATGCTTGCCTCTGAAGCCATGCCGCAACTGGTGCAGCGGTGGAGGGAAACGTTCCGCTACATCGTGATCGATACGCCCCCCGTGTTGGCCGTTACCGACGCTGTAGTCTGCGCCCGCATCGCCGATGTCGTCGTCCTCATCGCCCGCTCCGGACAATCCCGGCGCCAGTCTTTGATTCGCACCCGCGAGGTCCTCCGTAAGGTCCGCGCCAACATCGTCGGCGTGGTCGTCAACGATCTTTCCTTCGATTCGGTCGAGTACAGTCAGTATTACGGTAACTCCGGCACCGAGTATTCTCACTACTATCACGCCGACGTTCCCCACAACAGAAATGAAAATGACCACAGCAATAGTAACGGTCGTCGCAACGTCGACACGCAGTGCATATAAAGAAGCCTGTCATGAAAAGTTGTGTCTGGATTTTGATGGTCGTCGCAGGTGGGTTCGCCCAGGCCCAGCAACATTCGCCGATGTCCAGTTCTGCCTCGGTTCCGCCGAGTGCTCTCATCAGTAGCGGCTTCGGCAGCGGTGCCGTGGGACGAATTGGCAATGGCGACTTAATTGAGATGTCCATCTTCGATACGCCCGAACTCAGCGGGAAGTTGCGAGTCAGTAACAGTGGCGAAGTGGTTCTACCCTTAGTAGGTAGGCTTCAGGTGACAGGAATGAAGGCGGGAGAAGCCGCATCTCTCATCGGGCAGAAATTCGTCGCAGGCGGATACCTCAAGGATCCCCAGGTCACGGTCTTCATCGCGGAATATGCCACGCAGAATGTTGCCGTGCTCGGCGAAGTCAGGAACCCGGGCATTTATCCGGCGTTCGGTTCGCACTATCTGCTCGACTATTTATCGGCGGCGCAAGGACTCAGTCCTTTGGCGGGTACGACCATCACCATCGGTCATGCGGGCGAGACTGATGAACCGCAACGAGTGAAGATTACCGCGGGCACAACCCCTAAGCCGGAGGACAATCCGGAGGTTTTCGCTGGCGATACCATCTTCGTGGAAAGGACCGGGATCGTCTACGTGGTCGGGGACGTAGCCCGGCCGGGAGGATTCCCCCTCGATCACGATGGGCAGCTCAGCATTCTGCAGGCCATCGCCTTGGCGCAAGGGGCGAACGCCACCGCGGCGGGGGGATCGGCCATGCTCATCCGCACCACTCCTCAGGGTCGCCAGCAAATACACGTGAACCTGAAGAAGATTCTGAGATCCAAGGAAACCGACCTGTCCATGCGAGACAACGACATTCTCTTCGTACCCAGCAGCGCAGCCAAGAGCGCATGGAAAGACTTCGAGGCGGCCCTGCCGGCTGCCGCCGGCGCAAGCATCTATCGGATCCCTTAAGCCAATCGTATGAAGTCTGGTCTCTCGTGAAAAGGAACGTGACGGCATCCCGCACTTTCCTGAAACGTGAAGCAGGATTCTGATGCCAACAGCCACGGGGAGGACAATTTCCCGCGAACTCCCGGCCGTTTGCACGCCTCCGCTGCGCGTCTCTTTCAGTTGGACGCTCGCGGGTAACTCAGTCTATGCCCTGAGCCAGTTCGGAGTGCTATTGACTTTGGCCAAGTTCGGAAATGCATCGATCGTGGGCCAATATGCGCTGGCAGTGGCCGTCGCCGCACCGGTATTCATGCTGACGAATCTCCAACTGCGTGCAGTGCAGGCAACCGATGCCCGGCTTGAGTACCGATTCGGCGACTATTTCACGCTGCGTTGCCTGTCTACCCTGCTCGGGATAATGGCGATCACTGGTGTGGCGGGGTTCCTCCGCTGCGATCGTGGAATCAAAGCCCTCATCGTAGTCGTCGCCTGCGCCAAGGCGGTCGAGAGCATCAGCGACATCATCGCCGGTCATCTGCAAAAATTCGAGCGTCTGGACCAAGTTGCTATGGCCCTCATGCTTCGCGGCATGGCAGCGCTCGTGACATTCGCATTTACTTTCTGGTACACGCGCAACTTGGTGGTCGCGGTAGCGGCGCAAGCTATTACTTGGATGGCCACGGTCGTTCTATATGATTTTCAAATTGTTTGCCAGCTGGGGATGCAGCCAAGGTTCTTTCATTTCTGCCGGAAGACGCTGCAGTCGATGATCTTGATCAGTTGGCCGCTCGGTCTGGTCATGACTATGGGCTCGCTGAATACGAACCTTCCCCGCTACATCCTGGAGAAAAAGCTGGGTGCCGCCGAGCTCGGTATTTTCGCTTCCTTGGCATACTTGCTTACGGCGATCGGACTGATCGTAGTCGCACTCGGACAGTCCGTTTCGGCACGCATGTCAAGACAGTTTGCCGAGGGAGACGTCTACGGCTTCCGACGGTTACTGACCAAGCTTGTAGGGTTCGCGACCGGGTTGGGAGTCTGTGGGCTAGGATTGGCGCTGCTTGTCGGGCGACCGGTTTTGGCCATAGTCTACCGGCCGCAGTATGCGGAGCATGTGGATCTCCTCTTGGTGATGGTGGCGACCGTTTCTTTAAACGCCATATCTTCGTTCCTGGGTTTCGCTATGACGGCCGCACGTTGTTTCCGGGCCCAACTTCCAGTCGTGGGTGCAACTTTGGCTACCACCCTTGCACTAACCCTGGCGCTAGTGCCGCATTTCGGACTTCTGGGGGCGGGTTATGCTCTTTTGATCGCCGCAGCCGTACAGTGCGCAACCAGCTATCTGATATTGACTTCGGCCGTCGGGCGGTTGGTTTAGCGCTCATGCGCATACTCCATGTACTCGGAAAGCTGGACTATGGCGGAGTTGAGACCTGGCTGGTGCAAGTGCTGCGTCATATCGACCGGCAGAAATATCAGATGGATTTCCTAGTCCACACAACCGATCTCGGAGCGTACGACGGGGAAGTGCGCGCTCTAGGGGCGCGGATAATCCCCTGCCTCACTCCTTCCCATCCACTTCTATACGCATTCAATTTCCTGCGCGTGCTGCGCGAGTACGGCCCATATGACGTGGTCCACAGCCATGTCCACCATTACAGCGGGTACGTGCTGATGCTGGCGACAAAGGCGGGTGTTCCCATTCGCGTTGCTCACAGCCACAGCGCGCCTCCATCAAGGGAAGCCTTCCGGGGTCTCGGACGCTTGGCATACCTAAGAACTATGAAAGCCATGATTGGCATTTTCGCGACCCGCGGTCTTGCGGTCAGCGCTCAAGCTGGGGATCGCCTCTTCTGCAAAAATTGGCGGAACAACCCAACCCGATGGCGGTTGCAGCACCTGGGGATCGACCTTTCACGATTTGACATGCATCTGGATAGAAATTCCATGAGAAAGGCTATCGGTATTCCGAGCGATGCACTTGTGATTGGTCATGTGGGACGGTTTGTTGTGCCGAAGAACCATACTTTCTTAGTCGAAGTCGCGCGCGACCTAGTGGGGCTCGAACCCAAAGCAATGTTTTTGTTAGTGGGTGACGGTCCACTTCGGGCTGAGATAGAAGCCAAGGTCAAAGGCTATGCGATCGAGAAACACTTCATCTTTGCTGGTCCACGCCGGGATGTACCTGCGTTGATGAAGGGTGTGATGGATGTTTTTCTTTTTCCTTCCCTATATGAAGGCCTCGCGCTAGCTCTGTTGGAGGCACAAGCAGCGGGGCTTATCAGTGTTGTTTCCGACATAATAACCAGGGAGTCAGATGTGATACCGAGCCTGGTCGAGCGGCTAGCGCTGGCGAATTCGGCGTCCACTTGGGCTCACGCCGTTTTGGCCGGAGTGAAGCGCAGGGAGAGACCAAACTGGCATCAACTTATGGAAGGGCTCGCCGAGCGTTCCATCGAGTCTTCCGTCAGGTCGCTCAGTGCGACCTATCAAAGCAGAAGGCGACAAGTGCCAGCAAGCGACAGACTGTCATGATTCCATGCATCCAGTTCGGAACTCTGGTGTGGCTGACCTGCGCAATGATCATTTCCATCCGGCGGATCCTAGCGGGAGATCGCAGCACAATCTTGTTGGTGTTCCTCGTCTTTTATGTATTTTTTGCCTTGCCGCTGCTATTCGATCTTGTTCTTAGTTCTCCCTCTTATCTCGCCGAACCTGGTTTTGCTTATGCCGAACGCGACGATGCCGTGAACGTAATCTACTGCTTATTCACAGCTATAGTCCCACTCATCTGGTCATGGTTCCTTGGAACACGTAAAGCTCAACACTTTGGGTTTGAAGAGGCGCCAAGAAGGCTACGAAAGTTACGTCTCCCCTTGGTGCTCCTGCTCTTTATGCCCGTGGCGCTGATCTGGTGGGCGCCCGATCCGGCCCTCTACTTGAAATATGCTTTCGCTGAAACCGAGAATCTGGGAAAAAATGTGACGGAGATCTCGCAGTTTCATTCCTATGTCATGGCCTCCACCGTCATCGTAATGATCGCAGCCGCCGCGCTGGTCGGAGGCGCCAAACGCCCCTGGCGTTGTCTCACGCTAGTCACTCCCTGTCTCGCAACCGCAGTTTGGTTGAATGGCAAGCGATCCGTCCTGGCGGTGGCCGTCATAATGATGATGACCGCCTTGTGGCTCAGTGGTCGACTCCGGGGCCGCAAAATTCTCGTTGCAGGTGCCGTATCATTATTGTTGATCGGGTCCTTCTCCTATTGGTACCAGCTTACGGTTCGCGGCATCGACCCTTTCATCGCGGCTAGCGACGATGTCTACGAGAACCTTCGCGTTGACTATGCTAGAGATTCGCGAGTCAAAATGGCGATTTTTGCTGAACTGCATCCCTCGACTATGTCAATCCTGGAATTCAGAGGGCAATCCCTGATCTTTTATGCAACCGCTTACATCCCACGCGCCATGTGGCCAGGAAAACCACTGACCTACGCGTGCTATTTCACCTCGGCCATGCTCGGTTCCTCGCCGCAGGATTGGGGTTGGGGTATGACGACAAGCATCTTCGATGAAGCCATAGCCAACGGCAGTTGGTTCGGACTTTTGGCAGCTTCCTTAGGTATCGGTATTTTGTGCCGGATCGGGGATTCCTGCTCTGACGTCCTCGTGTTCTTACTAACGGCAATAGTCGCGTCTTTGCTGCTTACAGTTGAACTTGTTGCTTTCGCACCGCTGGTCTTGCTTTGGGTGTTGATGATCATCAGAGCGAAAGTGAGATTGGCATGACGCAAGACCTTTTGAGGGGGCGTGATCTGTTCCAGAGGCTGCGTCCCGTTCTCCGAACCGGCATAGCAGTCTTATCCATTTTGCCGACGCGGCTTTGTGAGATCGCTCTCGATCTCTTCCGCCACATTCCGACCAAGCTCGGCATCGGCATCCGGTACATGTTGGTGGCTAGGCTGGCACGCACGTGCGGAGACAATGTAGCCATCTTTGAAGGAGTTCATCTTTTCAAGCTTGGGAACACCTCTATCGGCAGCAACGTTTCAATTCACCAGATGTGTTACGTCGACGCCACTGGAGGTCTAAAGATTGGTTCTAACGTTGCCATCGCGCACGCGACGACCATTATGACAAGCGAGCACGATTATTCAAGGCCTCTGATCACCACCCGCGATGCTGACGGATTTCTCGCCCCGGTCGAGATTGAGGACGACGTTTGGGTGGGAGCGGGAGTGAAAATCCTTTCTGGAACCACAATTGGGGCACACAGCGTGATCGGCGCCGGCGCTGTGGTAACAAAAGATGTCTCGGAAAGTTCGCTGATGGTGGGCGTGCCAGCGCGACGAATCAAGAGAATTCGACAACTTCCCTATGAAACTTCTGTTGCTATTCGACCATAGATTTTTTCGGGCCCGAGACGGGCAGATCTTTTCCGACAAGGCTTACAGCCACCGCTTCTTCCAGTCTCGTTATTTACAGGTTTTCGATCAAGTGTCTATTCTTGCGCGCGTTGCCGATGTGGAACTAGCCGAACCCCATGGTGAGGCGACAGAGGGCGCAGGAGTGAAGGTATTAGCGCTACCGAACTGGGTCGGAACACTTGGATACTTAAGAAACCGCGGGACAGTGGTGGAGGCTGCGCTTCGCGAGGCAGCCCGGCCATCCGCGGTAATAATGATAGCGCCAAGCGGAATCGGATCTTTGCCGTACCATCGACTGCACCAGCAGGGTTATCCCGTCGCTCTTGAGGTTGTAGGTGACCCTTGGGATGCCCTCCAATCCGGCGCAAACCGACATCCATTGCGTCCCATCCTGAGACGATGGCTAGTCCGCACGCTACGTAGACAATGTTCTCAGGCGTCCGTTGTCTCATACGTGACAAAGGAATTCCTTCAACGACGCTACCCGTGCCCGGGATTTTCGGTTGGGGTATCCGATGTTTTCTTGCCGAAGGAGTGTTTTGTGCGCCAACCGCGTATTTTCGCGCCTCTTGCTCCGCGTACAGTAATTTCTGTTGCAGTGATGAACGGCTGCAAGGGTCACGAAGTAATGATCGATGCCGCCCGAGTGTGTAAGGACATCAATCTTCACTTCAGATTGGTGTTGGTTGGAGACGGTCGATTGCGCCGCGCTATCGAGAGCCGAGCGGCGAGGCAAGGCGTGACTGAACGTATTCGATTCGCCGGACAACTGCCGGCTGGCTCCGCGATTCGGAGTGAACTGGATGGTGCGGACCTTTTCATCATGCCTTCACTTACAGAAGGCATGCCAAGGGCATTACTTGAGGCCATGGCTCGAGCATTGCCGTGCGTAGCGTCCCGGGTTGGGGGAGTGCCAGAAGTGCTTAATCCAGAATTTTTGGTTCCTCCGCAAGACGCGCACGCGCTGGCGATGAAACTGCAATCCGTGCTGTCTGATCCCGCCAGACTGTCGGAAATGTCGGCGCAAAACCTGCAAGAGGCGCTGCAGTACGAAGATTCGCAACTCTCAGCAAAGCGTCAGGAGTTCTATTTACAGGTCCGCATGAGCGCCGAGCGGCACTATGCCACACGGCAGTTACCCCTCCGCGTCTCACATTTGGGTGCCTCCGCTGCCAGCCGCCAACGTCCCCATGACCGCCGCTCACAATAGGCCCAGCGTCCTCTTCGTCGTTACCACCTCGATTTCCTGTGGCTTCTACCGCGGGGCGGTACGGTATCTGGGGGACTCGGGATTCTCCATAGCGATGGCCTCCGCTCCGGGCCCACTGTTGTACGAGATCAGCTCTTCCGAGGGGGCAACCAGTTTGGCCATCCCCATGGAGCGAGAGTTTCGCCCGTTCGAAGATATGGTTTCGCTGTGGAGGCTATATCGAACCATGCGGACGGCCCGGCCCGAAGTGGTCGATGTCAGCACGCCCAAGGCAGGACTGCTGGGCTCCGTGGCCGCGGTCTTGGCGGGAGTTCCTTGCCGGGTGTACACGATGCGTGGGTTGCGACTGGAAACTACCGCAGGGTTCAAGAGAGCCGCATTGTGGGCTACCGAGTGGATTGCGTGCTGGTGCTCGCATCGGGTGGTTTGTGCCAGCCCAAGTTTGCGGGCGCGCGCTGTCGGCCTCAACCTAGTATCACCGGCCAAGGCCAGGATTTTAGAGAAAGGGAGTGGAGGGGTCGATGCTAGACGATTCTCTCTTTCAACCCGGAGTCTCCGGGAGACAGAAGATCTTCGGGGTACGTTGGGGATCCCGAGAGACGTGCCCGTGGTCGGCTATGTTGGCCGATTGGTGAAGGACAAAGGGATTCGAGAGTTGGTGGAGGCTTTTCAACGGTTGCGTGCGACCTATCCCACACTTCGCTTGCTGCTAGTGGGCGACTTTGAGCCGGGCGACCCTGTCGAACCCGAAGTGCGTCGCTACATCGAGGTAGGGCCGTCCATTGTTCGTCCAGGCGTTGTAGGCGATACCGCTCCTTATTACCCATTGATGGATGTGCTGGCCCTGCCCACGTATCGTGAAGGTTTCCCCGGCGTTCCGATGGAAGCGCAAGCCAGCGGTGTCCCTGTAGTCACCACGACGGCTACGGGAGCGGTGGATTCGATCCTCGACGGAGTGACTGGATTACTCGTGCCAGTCGGAGATGCGATTGCCCTCGCCAACGCCATCAGTAAGCTGCTGGCTGATCCGGTATTGCGAGTTCACATGGGAAACGCTGGCCGCGCACGCGTGGAACGAGATTTCCGTGTCGAGGCCATTTGGAGTGCAATGGCCGATCTTTACCGCGACTTGATGGAAGAGAAACTTGATCCCCCGCAGGCGAGGTCTGGGGGCAAGATCTCGTGGGAAAAGCGATTCTTCGACCTGGTTGTAGCTACCAGCGCGTTAGTTCTGCTCTCACCGCTGATGGCGGTTCTGGCGATCCTGATCAGGAGCTGGCTCGGCTCTCCCGTGGTGTTTCGGCAGCAACGGCCGGGGTGGCACGGAAAGCTCTTTACTTGTTTGAAATTTCGAACCATGAACGACGCCCGAGATGCCGATGGCCGATTGCTGCCAGATGGGGATCGTATGACCACGCTCGGGAGATTCCTGCGCCTAAACAGCCTCGACGAACTCCCTGAGCTGATCAACGTGCTTCGCGGCGAAATGAGTCTGGTCGGGCCGCGTCCTTTGCTGCCGCAGTATCTGGATCGCTATACGCCCGAACAGATGCGGCGGCACGCGGTGAGACCAGGCATCACAGGATGGGCGCAGGTGAACGGCCGGAATTCGCTCGACTGGGGACAGAAGTTTGCCCTGGACCTCTGGTACGTGGACAACCAGAGCCTCCGGCTGGACGTCCGCATACTAGCTAGGACGGCCTGGCAGGTTCTCCGGCGCGCTGACATCGCGCAATGTGGACACGCGACCATGCCCGAATTTGCAGGTGAAGCAGTCCGACGGACGGAGAACATGAATGATGCGAAGTAAACGAATTGCAGTTGTCGGAGGCGGGGGATGTGCACGAGAAGTCGCCTGGTTGATTGCGGACATCGCGCGCGATCCATCCCCACGGAAACGCTCGGAAACTCTCGAGGTCGCCGGTTTCCTGGTCAGCGATCCAACCAAAGCGGGCGCCGGAGACACAGGCATACTCGGCGACTTCAGCTGGCTGGAGGACAACCCGGTTGATGGTCTCGCGATGGGCATCGGAAACCCCGAAGTTCGCTTACGCTTGAGTGATGA
>Ga0307478_10000891_pt1 | contig 28181 bp, 25 predicted proteins | sample atmos_gasesECM4C_2_FD_203713 | JGI IMG/M metagenome (GOLD analysis project Ga0307478, IMG submission 203713) | Hardwood forest soil microbial communities from Morgan-Monroe State Forest, Indiana, United States - atmos_gasesECM4C_05 | ecosystem: Environmental > Terrestrial > Soil > Temperate...
GCCGGCGCAACTCCCGCGCCAGGCGTGCCGCCTCGCCGTTCATTCCCGGCCCCAGCGGAGCGACGTACGCGTTCGGCTTTTTCAGGACTCCCTCGGTCGAAGCCGATTCCTGCAACGACATCACCAGGCGGTCCTCGCCAATCGCGAACCCAATTCCCGGAGCCGCCGGCCCACCCAGCGCCTCGGAGAGCCCATCGTAGCGTCCGCCGCCCAGAATCGCGTTCTGCGCGCCCAGCGCGCTGTGCGTGAACTCGAAAGCCGTGCGCGTGTAATAGTCGAGCCCGCGCACGAGCCTGTCGTTCAAAACAAACGGCACGCCAACGGTTTTCAGGATTTCCTGCACCGCCTCAAAATGCCTCCGGCATCCCTCATCGAGAAACTGGCTGATGCGCGGTAGCGTCTCAATGATCGGCTGATCCTCCGGCACTTTGCAGTCGAGCACCCGCAGCGGATTCGTCACCGCCCGCCGCTGACAATCCACGCACATCTTCCCAACGACCGGCTCCAAAGCCTTGCGCAGCGCCTCATTGAAGGCGGCGCGATCGTTGGGACAACCGACGGAATTCAATTCGAGAGTCCAGTTGGCGATGCCCAGCCGATCCAGCAAAGTCGCCAGCATTTCGAGCACTTCGGCATCCCGTGCCGGAGACTCACTGCCCGCCGATGCTGGACCAATGATTTCAGCATCGATTTGGTAGAACTGCCGATAACGGCCTTTCTGGGGTCGTTCGCGCCGGAACATCGGGCCGATGCAATAGAGCTTATTCAGCCCGCGTGTTTCTAGATTGTGTTCGATGTAGGCGCGGACGATGCCTGCAGTGGCCTCAGGACGAAGAGCAAGGGATTGGGAGCTTGAGAAATAATTTCCGGGAAAACCTTCTACCTCAACATTCTCTTTCTCTGCTTCGGACCTAATCCAAGGAGTGCTATTGACAGTCGCGTCTGGGACTACAAGGCGAAGTCGAGTTGGGAGATGAGCATACTCCTGAGCAAATCGGCTCCGCGCGACAGTGCGTGCTTTTACCAAGGCGGCTATCGCATCCGAAGCAATCTTGGGCCTGAAGCAAACGAATTCGACACTGTTCGTTGCCTTCCGCCAAATCTGCCTCTGGATTCCCAAAGGTTTTATGCCAGTGAGAAAAATCGGGCCTTCCTGAAAAAAGACCGCGTCTTCATTTGCCTTGGACCAGGAGTCGAGGAGCTTTTTTTCCTCAAATCGCTCGCCGTCCTGCCAAGTGAACATCTCTTTGCTGACAATGTCGGTCTCTTCGCCCACGCCGCGCGCAAACAACTCCGTCGACTCGAAAATCGGCGTGCGAATTTCCTGGAAGTTATAGGCGCGAAACACATCCCGCACCGCCGACTCCACAAAATTCCACAGTGCCGTCTCCGGCGGCAACAGGTCGCGTGTTCCCCGAACAGCTTTGATCATTCAGTTCTCACTCGTCATCGGGATCGTCATCTTCTTCATGTGCTTGTCATCCTGAGTGAAGACTTGCCTTCCGCGAAGCGGGAGGCAAGTCGCAGTCGAAGGATCCCTTGCATCTCAACCGCGCCCTTGGCCCACCGAGGAGTGTTCTCGACACTCTGGTAGCGTCCTGAAACACATCAAGAACGCACGGCCTCCCATCGGCAGCGCAGGCAGGGTTGGGGTCCTTCGACTCCGCAAGCCGATGCGCTTCGCGCACCAGCCCGCTCCGCTCAGGATGACAACCGGTTTACTAAACACTAGGTACTAGGTACTCGCTACTACCGCTCCCGCAAATACTCTTCCTTATATCCCAAATAATTTCCCGCATAACGCATGATCGATTCCTGATCCTTCTCGCCCAGCTTCCGCAAAAATTTCCCCGGCGACCCCATCCACAACGATCCCGGTTCCACGACCGTCCGCTCCAGAATCAGCGTGCCCGCGGCAATAATTGAGCCCGCGCCAATCTTCGCGCCGTTCAGAATAATCGAGCCCATCCCGATCAAACAGCGGTCCTCAATCTCGCACCCATGCAACGTCACCGAATGCCCTACCGTGACGTACTCGCCCAGAAACACACCATACTGCCCTTTCATCCCGTGCAGCACGCTGCAGTCCTGCACGTTCGAATGCGCTCCAATGCGGACCGAGTGAACGTCTCCGCGGACAACCGCATTCATCCACACCGAAGCATGTTCGCCCAGCACCACATCACCGATAATCTGCGCCGAGTCGTCGACGTAACATGTTGCCGGAATTACCGGCGTGACACCTTTAAACGTCCGAATCATCTGTCACTCCAGACCCGCCCCGGCAGCTTAAATGAAGAAAGAAACTGAACATAACACGATGAAGAATGAATATCACAGGATGCAAGTTTCTTCACATTGACAGCTCCCGGAAAACACATTAGAGTTCGATCCCATCTTCGCTCGCGTCCTTCGTCCCCCTTGGGCAAATCGGTTTCAACGGAGAATCCAGCATGAAAACCAAGAATCAAACTCCAGCTCAAAGTCGCCCCGCCTCTAACCTCGCCTCCAACGTAGATAAAGGACTCCTGCAATATGCGGCTGCGGCCGGCGCAGCCGGCGTGGGATTGCTCGCCCTGGCGCCAACCGCCGAAGCAAAGGTTATTTACACTCCCGCGAACGTGCCCATTACGGTTAACGGGCCTTACGTCCCAATCGATCTTAACAATGATGGTGTCGTCGATTTCTACATCTACAATGTCGTCAATTCGGGGGACGCTCGCGCCCCACGTCCCAAGGATCGATCTCCGCTTGGCTTTTACGCGCACGCTCTCATCGCGCTTCCCACTCAGACAGCTAATGAGGTCGGCGCCATTACCAGTTTCACCAAGGCTCCGTGCGCCGCGGAAGTGATCCAGGGACACGAGATTAGCGCGAACAAGAATTTTGTGGCGGGTGGACTCGACTTGTTCGGCGTCGCCGGGGATTACACGAATCCCGGAACACTGAGTTGCCCATGGCAGGGAAAGGCCAACAAAGGCGGATTCCTGGCTCTAAAGTTCGTGATCGACGGCAAAACTCACTTTGGCTGGGCTCGGGTAACTCTTGGCGGCACCGTCCCTACCTTGACCGGCTACGCTTATGAAAACGTTCCCAATGCGCCGATTAAGGCTGGCGTTATACAAGGTCCAGACGAGAATGCCGACGCTTCCCAGCCGTCGACACCCGCTCCTCAGCCCGCAAGCCTGGGCGTTTTAGCCAAAGGCGCTTCGGGTCTGCCGATTTGGCGGAACGCGATCAACTAATTGAATTGCAATCCCAGCGGGGCAGCGCATGCCAGGAAATGAAAATGCGCTGCCCCGCATCTCTAAGACCTAATTTTCGCCCCCAGTCCCACTCCGGCACTCTTCCCAAAAAGAACTCCGCTTCGTCACAACGTTCTTCGCCCCGCACATGCTATACAAAACTTGGTTTCCCACTGTTCCGCAGAAGAGATTTCCGGCCGCGCTCGTCTAGGATGCGCATCCCGGCACTGTTCCGCAGAATTGCCCCGCGCAACTCCCGGTAAAGTTGCGCGACTGCCCTCCGAGCCTCATCCCGATCACAGGTGGGACTCGTTATGCCGCGCATCTCCCTCATTGTTGTACTGATCTTCGCTTACCTGTTCTTCTTCTTGGTCCTCGCCCGGCTCTCTTTCAGCCAGGATGCCGCCACCGGGGCCATTCACGGCACCGTGCTCGATCCTACCGGCAGCCGTATCGCGAAAGCTTCCATTGTCGCCATTAACTCCGCGAACGGCGTCCGCTATTCCACCACTTCCGACTCCGAAGGCCGCTTCGCCCTCGATCTTCTGCCGCCCGGCGATTACTCCACCCGCGCCGTAGCGCAAGGCATGTCGCCGCAAGTCTCGCCGCCGCTTCATGTTGATATCGGCGCGGCCGCCGAACTCGAATTTCGTCTCAGCGTCGCCGGAGTCCAGGAAAACGTCACTGTCTCCGGCGCGCCGAAACTGGTTGACACTCAACCCAGCGCCGTCTCTACCTTGATCGACGAGCGCGCGATTGCCGATCTTCCGCTCAACGGACGCCGTTTCTCCGATCTCATGCTGCTCTCGCCCGGCGTCACGCAGGACCCCCGCAGCCTGACTTCCTCGACCACCGGCGATCTCTCTTTCGGCGGGCTTCGCGGATTCCAGAACAGTTTTCTGGTCGATGGCGGCGACTTCAACAACGCGTTCTTCGCCCAGGCGCGCGGCCTGTATCGCGCTCCTTACCAGTTTTCGAACGAAGTCGTCCAGGAGTTCCGCGTCTCCTCGAATTCCTCAGGTGCAGAGCTCGGACGCGCCGGCGGCGCGGTCGTGAACGTCGTCACCAAGTCGGGATCCAACCACTGGCACGGCACCGGTCTTTATTACATCCGCGACAGCGGATTCGGCGCAGCCGACGCCTTTATGACCTTCAAGCCGCACAGCCGCCAGCAGCAAGGCGGTGGCACCATCGGCGGCCCGATCAAGAAAAATAAAATTTTCTTCTTCGCCGGATTCGACCAGCATTATTTCCACGTCCCAGATGTCGTCGAATTCCTCAACGGCACCATGCAGGTCTCCCCTCAGGCTGGCACCGGTCCATTCACTCCCGGCGACTACGAGGCCACCGATCAGGCTTTGGTCTTCGCGGCAGCCGCCCGGCTTAATTCGCTGGCCGGATCGTATCCCGCCGCGCAAATCGGCAATGCCGCCTTTGCCAAGGTCGATATCAATCTCACGTCACGCAACCAACTCGCCCTGCGCTTCAATTCCTCTCGTTACTGGGGATCGAACAACGTCTTCCTCGACCCCGCCAGCCCCGTCACCTACGATTCCATCTCCGACAATGGAGAAGAAACCGTCTCCACCGAAACCGGGTCGGCATCTCTCACTTCAGGCCTCACCACGCGCCTCATCAGCCATCTTCGCGCGCAATTTTCCCGGGATCTTCGCCAGTCCTATACCAACACCAACGACACGCTTATCAAGATTCCCGACATCATCGATGGCATCGGACGCTCCGACCTGCTCCCGCGCGCCACTCGCGAACATCGCGCCCAGCTTGCCGAAACCCTCAGCTTCGACGGTAGCCGCCACTCGTTGAAATTCGGTGGCGACTCCCTGATTACCTGGATCTACGATTATTTCCCCAGCCAGCAAAATGGCGAATACCTTTTTTATCCCATTAAGGTCGATCCCTTTACCTTCGAACCGCAAGAGGCCGGGCTCCCACTCACGCCTCTTCGCGCCTACGCTCACGAAGTCGCGCACTATTATCTGCAGAATTTCGGCCCAGCTTCGTCAAATCCCAACAGCAACGACTATGCTGCCTTCGCGCAGGACACCATCCGGCTCACTGATCACTTAGCCCTCAACCTCGGCGTTCGCTGGGATCTCCAAACCTTCTCAACCGTGGGATTACTTTCCAATCCGCTCTTTCCGCCCTCGGGCAAAGTCCCGTTCAAACCCTACAATTTCGGTCCGCGCGCCGGACTCGCGTATTCCATCGGCAAAAATCATCCGCTTGTCATTCGCGCCGGTTACGGAATGTTCTATGTCCGCATTCCGCAAATCTACAACTCCGCCATCGCCACCAAAAACGGCATAACCGACGCCCAGGTCTTTCTCAACAACAGCAACTACTTCAATCATCAGGTCTTTCCTACTTATCCCAATCCTCTAGTAAGCTGTCCGCTCGCTGCCCCGGTCTGCAATCTTCCTTCAGGATTCACGCAGGGAGTCACGAACGACGTTTCCGCCTTCGCTCCCAACTTCATGACTCCGCGCGTGCAGCAAACCAGCATTACGCTCGAACGCGAAATCGCGGGCCACACCACGGTTGCAGTTTCTTATCTCTACGTTCACGGCGAACATCTCATCCGCGCGCTCGACGTCAATCTTCCGCCGCCGGTTGCGCTTACGTATCCCATCTTCGATTCCACCGGCTCCATCTTCCAGGGCGGATACTACACCGTCGACTCTTTCTCCACCTGGCAGTTCACGCGCTCCTTGACCTGTCCGTTCCCGCCCTGCATCAATCCTCTCGGTCGGCCAATCGCGCAACTCGGCGCTATCGACGAATTTCAAAGCGCCGCATCCAGCGTCTACAACGGCGCGACTCTTTCCATTAACCGCCGAATGGCCCGCGGCACTTATCTCCGCCTCTCGTACACTTACGCTCACGCCATCGACGATGGCCAGGATGCCCTCGTTGCCGGCGCTCCCGCCACCGTACAGAATTCCTATCAACCCAATGCCGAGCGCGGTCCCAGTGTCACCGACCAGCGCCAGCGCTTTGTCGCCGCTTTTTCCGCCGAGCCGCGTCCCTTCCATCGCGAACACCAGCTTCTCGGCCACGTCTTCAACGACTGGAAAATTTCCAGCATCGTCACCGCTGGCAGTGGCCGTCCAGTCAATGCAACCGTTTCCGGCGACCCGAACCAGGACGGCAACGACCTCAACGACCGCCTCCCCGGCTACAGCCGCAACGCTTTCACGGGGCCGGACTACGCTTCCACCGATCTTCGCCTCGTCCGCAAAATCCACGTCGGCCATGGATACCGCATCGAGTTCACCGCCGACTCCTTCAACCTCTTCAACCACGACAACCAGCGCGTCACCATCACCACCGACGGCCTCACCGCCGAGGCGACCACCTTCACCCAGTACACCACTTTCGTGAATAGCGTCCCGTACCCCGCCTACTACCAGCAACCCCAGAGCTTCCTGAAACCCAACGCCGCCTTCGCCCCCCGTCAAGTCCAACTTGGATTGAAATTCGTCTTTTAGCTACGGCCCCAAGTTAGTTTGTGGCATCGCAGCAGGCGCAATTTTCCGCTTGACATATTCTCATATAGGAATATAAATAAAACATGGCAAGGGCGGCGACAACATCGGACGCGTTCAACGCAGTGGCGGAACTGCGGCGGCGGGACATTCTGAACTATTTGGCGATGCAGGAGAGGTCGGTCAACGAGATTGTGGACGCAATGGAGATGGAGCAGCCATCGATTTCGAAGCACCTGAAAGTCTTGAAGGATGTTGGCCTGGTAGAGGCCCGTAGGGAGGGTCGGCAGATGCTTTACAAGGTGAATGCCATGGCGATCCGGCCGTTGAACGAATGGACGAGCAGGTTCGAGCACCTGTGGAAGCACCAGTTGCTGCGGATCAAGGAACGGGCCGAGGCAAAGAACCAAGAGAAGAAATAAGTTTGTAAAAACAGAACGAGGAGGGGACCGTGAGTTCATCCGCACTATCACTGGAAGCAACAACGATCCACATCGAGCAGGAGATTGAAGTGCGCGCATCGATCGAGGTAACGTTTGCCGCGCTGCTGGATCAGCTTGGGCCGTACAACGAAACTGAAGTGAACAAGTCAATGCCGATGAAGCTGGAAGCATGGCCGGGTGGCCGATGGTTTCGCGACCTGGGAGATAACAACGGCCACTACTGGGGAACGGTGCAGGCCATCAAGAAGCCAACGCTTCTGGAAATCTGTGGGCCGCTGTTTATGTCGAATCCGGTGATGACGAATCTTCAATATCGGCTGAAGGAATCGGGCGGCGTGACGCTGATCAGCTTTCGCCACCAGTCGTTTGGATTGATTCTGGAGGAATATCGCAAGGCGAAGGATGGCTGGAGCTACATCCACGAAAAGGTAAGGCAACGCGCAGAAGCTCCGCGTCCTCATTGAGCCGCGGGCCGCTAGAGAGCTTGGAGGGAAATATGTGCCCAGTATGCATCGCAAACGCAGCAGTAATGGCCGCCGGAGCCGCCTCGACCGGGGGAATTCTGGCGATGTGCATCGCGAAGTTCAGGAAGTGTTTCAAGACGACTGGTCTGCTTAAAAAAACGAAAGAGAAATAGAAGGAGAAATTAAGATGGCAATAAGTAAGGAGAGAGAGATGGAGAGCCAGAAAGAGCATCTCGCAATGAAGACACCACCAATCGTGTCAGCCCAGCAGTGGGAGGCTGCACGCCAGCAACTGCTCGTGAAGGAAAAGGCCTTAACCCGCTCCCGTGACGCGCTGGCCGCCGAGCGGCGGCGGATGCCGTGGCTGGCCGTTGAGAAGAAATATGAGTTCGATGGGCCGAAGGGCAAAGTAAGCCTGCTCGACTTGTTCGAAGGTCGCCGCCAGCTGATCGTCTACCGCGCCTTCTTCGAGCCCGGCGTATTCGGCTGGCCCGATCATGCCTGCCGCGGCTGCTCGTTCTGTGCCGACCAGGTCGCGCACCTCGCCCATCTGAACGCCCGCGACACCACGCTCGCGTTCGCGTCGCGTGCGCCGCAAGCCGACATCGAGCGCCTGAAGGCACGAATGGGCTGGAAGATGCCGTGGTACACCATCACCGACAGCTTCGACGCCGACTTCGGCGTGCACGAGTGGCACGGCACAAACGCGTTCATCCACGACGGCGACAAGGTGTTCCGCACCTACTTCATCAACAACCGCGGCGACGAGGCGATGGGAAGCACCTGGAACTATCTTGACATGACTGCTCTCGGGCGCCAGGAAACGTGGGAGGACTCGCCGGAGGGCTATCCGCAGACTCCGCCGTATAAGTGGTGGAACTGGCACGACGAATACGGCACCTCGCTCGATCCCAAGTGGGTCAAGGTGTTGGAGAACGCAAAGGAGACGGTGAACCTCAACGAGTAGTACGCCGCATAGGCAATCGCGCATTCTTCAGACCAGGAATGCAGCGACTGATGAGGGGACAGCCGCCCCCGGCTGTCCCCGGCCCATGGTCATCTGGCCGGTGCATGCGAACAGAAATCACAAGTAAGTAAGCCACCAATCATGCCGGCGCTGTTTGAGCCGTGCAAACCAGAGGCATGCCGGATAGAGCAGCAGCAGTACCACAACCCAGACTGCATACACCGTCCACAGCGGGAACCCATAGTCAACGGGAAAGAGTTCGCTCGGACCTCCCATCGACGGCGGCGCAATCAGTAGAAATGGCTTTGCACCATAGCGCGCGAAGTTCATCCCAATCGAAATCAGATGAGCCAAAAACAAGTGCGCCCCGTAGTAGAAGAACGGCACCCGCCCGAAAACAATCAGCGGATTGGTGAAATGAAACTGAAACTTTTCCAGCCACGCCATTGCCACCATTGCGGGGCCGAGTGTCATCAACAAAAAATCGAGTGAAGGCGGATATTTTGTGACATTGAGAAAAGAGAGCACCGTGAAAACTGCCGACGCTTGATGACTCCAAGGTAGAGGATCGCCATAGATATTGACGGCGCGCACCGCAACGAATGCTGCAGAAAGCGCCAGTCCCAGACGCACCAGAAAACGGCGGCGGCGATCAGCATCCCAATCAAACACCGTACCGAGGCAATACCCACTCGCCATCACGCCAATCCATGGCAGCACCGGATATGCGGGCCTGAACTTGATGCCTTCGAATGCGATAACACCTCGCTGATACAGAATGTTCCAAATCCACGCCGCCCGCCCGAAGCGCTCGGCCGAAACATTGGCGAGCAAATTGTGCAGCGCAATGATCGCTATGCTGATGCCCGTAAGCACGCGCACCGGAAGATAAATCAGCCCAGCAAGCGCGATCATCGAAATCCCAATTGCCCAAAGGATGATCAGGAGCACAGGACTCGCGGTAAAGCTTATCTGCGAAAGCAAGATCAGCCGCAGTATCGTGATCTCAAGGATAATCAGCCAAATACCACGACTAATCAGCAGCCACGACAGCTCGCCTCTCGAGTGATGCCCGCGAGTCATCCATAAATATGCGCCCATGCCGGCTGTGAGCATGAAAACTGGCGCGCAAAAATGCGTGATCCAGCGGGTAAGAAAAATAGCGGGAGTCGTGCGCGTCAGGTCAGTCGGCAAGAACTGCTGCGCACTTCGGGCCACGTAGTCGCGAATGTGATCGATCGCCATCAACATCATGATGGCCCCACGCAGAGCATCCACCGACTGAATGCGAGGCACCGTTACAGACTGGGCGGAAGTTGCCGAGGCAGCCATGATTTCGCAATTTTATTCGTCAGGCCAGCAATGCCGCCGATTTTATTTGCACACAACGCCCATGTGGGGACAGCCACCTAGCCTGCCCAGAGCGGAGCCGAAGGGCTGTCCAGCGGCCTAGGTTTATCAGGCCGCTTCTCTCGCCCAAGCGCCTACTGTCATCATGAGCGCAGCGGTCCGATGGAAGTCCAGTGATCCGTCACGAGGGCCAACACATTCGACCAACCGCCAGCAGACACATATACCCACGTGAAAGAGCGCCGCTTCAGCTGTCCAGTTCCATGACATCCTTTACAAAACGTTCCGGGCCATCCTTTACACTTGGCCCGCAGCCCGAAGCTCACGATCCAGCGTGCATGCCCAATTTCCCACGCATCTCCTGCGCGAAAAGCGGAAGCCGATGTCCCGTCCCACGCCCCGCATCACCCCTCCCCGAATACTCCCCGCCTCTCCACCTCCGCAGCAAATGCCACGCCTCCAGGTAGCGTTCGTACTTGCTTCTCCGCCGTAACGGCGCCAGCCAGATGTGCCCCTTCCGCTTCTGCACCACTGCCGCCGGAATGATGTACCAAAGATCGAGCATGATCACATACGCCGCCACAAAATCGATCTCTTTCAATATATTGGTCAGCCTCTTCCCCGACGGCATCGTGCACGGAAACGAACATCCTTTCATCCGCCGCATCGTCGATTTCACCTGCACCCGGTAAATCAACCCTTCCCGTTCCACCATCAAGTCATACGGAGCCGAGTCTCCCCACGGCTTCGCCACCCGGAACATCAACTCCGCCGCCCGCGCCACAAACCGCGCCTCCGCCCACTCTCCCCGCTCCTTCGCCGTCCTGAACTGTGCTCCCCGCATCGCCATCGCTCGCCCAACCCTCCCAGAAACACAAAAGGCGCGACCCATGTTCGATAAGAAACGGGCCGCGCCTTCCGAGATTCTTCTAGAATCTTTACTCTATAATTCCATTATATCATAAAGCATACCCAAAAGCGACATAGTTAGCACATTTATTTCCCCTTCATTTGCTACCACATAACCTCGCTATCCCCGGTTTCGCCTCTTGACAACAATTTCGCGAGAAACCAAAAAGGGCCTTGCCATCCCGAGAATCAAAAAAGCCCTGTCGTCCTGAGCGAAGTCGAAGGATCACTAGGGCTAGGAGGTCGCGGGTGCCCTGCCCTTGTCTCTCCGTTCTTTGGAGATTTTGACTTTCTCTTTCTTGAGTGATCTCACATCACACCAAGCACCAGCACCCATGTGGGGACAGCCGCCCCGGCTGTCCAGCGGCCTAGGTTCATCAGGCCGCTTCTCTCGCCCGAGTACTAACTGCCAACCTGAGCGCACCAGACCGATGGAAGGCCAATGTTACGTCGCGGATGAAACGCATTCGACCAACCGCCGGCGTTCGCACTACGACAAACCCCTAGAACGAGCCACGAAGCGTTTTCTCCCTTGCTGCTTTGCGCGGGCCGGGGTGCGATACGTTGGATGGAGCCGCCGCCCGCGCGCAACGTTTTCCGTGCGACGTAGGGATCCTGGTATTGTCTCGGTCCTGGAGTTGCCGATGCAGACACAGGCTGGGTGCAATAGATCGAAGAGGCGGGGCAGGCGGGCGCGAGGAGGGTGCCGCGTCTCCCGCGTTAGCTTCTGCTCTGGCTAATCCACGCAAACTACCAGGATACAGGGTGCCAGCCTGATCGGCCGCGGCGTTATGGTCGTACAATTGGAGCCTGAGGGAAGCTATTGGACCGAATATCAGTTTCTCCAGTCGTGGTGACACTACCACCATGCCTTTTGCCGAGGCCTGGCGAGACGGTCGTGTGGTATTCCGACTCGACACGGAGAGTGGGGACTTTGGTTGGACATGACTTGAATGGCTGTCCGGTTGTTGAGAACGGCCACGGGCTTACACAATCTCTCGAAAGCTATGATCAGATTCGGTTGCTGGATCCACTCTCGCGAAGAGGGCCAAATTGGACAACCCTAACCGAAGGGGCGAAGGTCATCAAGCCTTTGCAACACGAGCGCGATGCTCTGCTGGCCCTGCTGAGTCGGCACATTCCCCCCGGCCCGACATACTTGGAACTTATTGAAGAGATTTGGAACCGTGGATATGAGATTTTTCTCGTCGGTGGTACGGTTCGAGACGTTATTGCCGGCCTCAAATCCCAGGATGTGGATTTGGTGACCTCGATTCCTCTCGATCGGGCGGTACCGCTCCTCACCTCGATGTATCGGCATGAACCGAGCATCAATCGCGAGCGTGGATTTGTGCGGCTTGGGGGAACGCCCGCGTCTGGTGATCCGTTCATCGATCTCAAAGCCATGATCCATAGCGATCCTGGTACCCCCAACGCAGTTTTTTCCGACAGCTTGGAGCAGGATCTTAAACATCGTGATTTTGCGTGTAACGCTGTTTACTACGATCCAATAAACGAAATCTTCATCGATCCGTCCGGTTGTGGAGTAGAGGGGGCTGAAACCAAGCTTTTGCATCTAGTATGTGACCCGACCCGGCCGCCCTTCTACCGGGCGCAAATCTGTGTGCGATTTTTTAAATTCGCCGTCCGCGGCTTTGGATTTACGGAATCGACTAGCGCCTCGATTAGAGAGCTGTTCCTTCCGAGCCTTCCGGCTATGCCGAGATCGGCTCTTGCGGGATACTTGAGGGCGCAGTTGCTAAGTAAGACACCAGAGGAGCAGCATGAACAGGTTCTCAATGGCCTCCACGAATCTATGACATCGTTCGGGGCCGATGCAATCTGGCATGATCATTTCGAACCGCTCATACCAAGAATCCTGAAGAAGGGAAGATAGCCGCATGGTAACGAGCAAACCGCTCTATTGTCTGCCCATTGTGCGACAAGGTGATCGATTTAAAGCGGATCGGCAATCTACCCTGGCATTTTCCGACCTTCTGGAGTACTCCGATCTTAAGGAATTTCTCGCTGACGGCTATCAGACTAAAAATGCAGTCGTTGAAATTGGTGGCGTAGCATATGTAACCAGAGTATTTGAACCTGAATCCGGGAACGACTGGTCGTACGCCCTCGTCGATAGCGCTGGTAGTCCACCGGCGCTTCCGAGTCTAGTGGAGCTTCTTGGTGAAACGATCCGCACTTATTTTTCATCACTTCGCTCTCGGCTGTCATTTTCGGATTCTTTCCCTCCTAGTCATCGCTCATATCTATTGACGGAGTTTATAGAGCCGAAATGCACAGTCCTTGAAGGATGGAATGATCCGCTAAGAACACTCACCTGGAGGGATGCGCGCGGCCTCAGCCGAGCAGTTATTCTCGGAGAGCCAGGCATCGGCAAGACAACATTTCTTAGGAGGTGGGCTCTCGAAGAATCCAAGAAACTTGGAACGGAAAGGGACTCGCGTTTTCCTATCTACGTGCAACTTCGAGATCTTACGGACACAAGTACGCTGCTCGAATCTATGCTTAAAATCATTAGAGAACTGAGCCCCGAGGCAAAAACGGAATCAGTTCTCAAATCTGGGCGAGTAGTTTTGCTTCTTGATGCACTGGATGAAGTGCAGCCGCGGCAAAGAGTCGAAGTGATCGAACAGATTGCAACAATCTGCGCTCATTGGCCTATGGTTGGATGCTTATTGACCTCAAGAAACAGCACTGCTCCCCCGAACTTGCCGGGGTTCGCCCGAATCCAGATCGACCAATTCGACCGGGCGCGCCAAGATGAGTGGATCAGGCGCAGAGTTCGCCGGGCAGGCAGGAGCGCAGACAGGGACCTCCTTACCCTGTTCCGGTCGAGCAAATCGATGACAGCTCTCGCAGGGAATCCTCTATTACTCTCGATTGCTGCGGCCTTTGTTGAAAGAACGGGCTCGGTTCCGAGCAGGCAGGGCGTTCTACTGAACAGGTATATAGAAGGTTTACTAGAAGACTGGGACGAGGCTAAAGGAGTGGTTCGTTGGGGAACAATTCGTCTGTCCAAACAGAAGAAGCTCGAGATTCTTTGTCGTGCGGCTTTTCATACGTGTCATTCAAATCGATTGCTCTTCGATAGGGACGACTTCCTGGCTTGGGAGAAGGACTGGTCAGATCTAGAGATCTCCAAGGGAGCTCTATCGGTGCTTTGGGAGCATAGCGCAATCATTCAGCCCACGTCCGAGGCGGAATCTGTCTGGCGGTTCACTCACTCGGTCATTGCTGATGTCCTAGCCGCGCGTTACCTCGTGGAGAGACCTGATAATCTCCTGACCTCCGCAACGGGTGATATTGAACCTCAAAGACTGCGACATATTTGGCGGCACGCGTGCGATCTCACTCAAGACGCCACCCCGCTCATGGAGTTTATGCTCGCGAATGAAACCATACCTAGAATTGAGCGAGCTGAATTGATCGCCCAGACAATTCTCGATGACGTAACAGTGGCGAGGGTTGTGCTTCGGCGGTGTTCGAAGTTCGTTGCCGCAGTAGTGGCGTCATGTGACGTCAAGCTGACATTGAATAGACCGGGACCTGACAATCATCCTTGGCGCATCGAGGGTCGATGGGTGGCTGACCCGGACTCTAAACTGCGAGAACTCAAGTTGATAAGTTCCCTGTTGCGAACCTTGGTGTCAGGTGTCTCGGTTACAAATCGAGAGGCTCTTGCCGAGAGTCTCCGCGTGGATGGCGGCACGATTGGCGAGATTATCGCGGACCAGACGAAAACGGGAGGGAGTGTCGAAGAATTTGTAGATATGCAATCGGGACGCGTCGAACTCGAACAAGAGCAGTCGGAAACGTAAAATTCCACTCAGCAGCGATTGATACTCCGCTTTGGTACCTCCAAGCTTCACCAATCGCCGTTAGCATCTTGGTCTTCCTAGCTCGGGCCAGTAGCGGTTTCGGTCGCCCGGATCGCCGGCAATACGAAGATTTCTGCCGTGCCGCATTGCATGTGAGGCGACGCATTGATAGCAATAGGTACCGATAAACGCGCTCATCGCTATCAACCCCCGAATGATAGGCAATCCCTAAAGGTACGTCGGTTCACCTTCGACAGGCCCGCCCCGCAAGCCGTTCCCTCCTGTTCTCCCATGCTATAATCTTGTTCTCAAACGCTTAGGGCGCGGAGGATTGTATCGATAAACGTTTTATCCGGACGAATGACCGTATTCGAGCGCGCGAAATTCGCGTGATTGGCGATGAAGGTGAACAGATTGGCATTATGCCTCCCTTCGAAGCCCTTAAGATGGCGCGTAGCAAGAACCTGGACCTGGTCGAGATTTCACCCACCGCGCAGCCTCCCGTATGCCGCATCATGGATTACGGGAAGTATCTCTACCAGCAGGAAAAGAAAGAGCGAGAAGCCAAGAAGCATCAGAAGACGATCACGGTCAAAGAGGTCAAGTTCCGCATCAATGTGGACGACCACGATTACGAGACCAAGAAGAATCACGTCCTCCGCTTTCTGGATGAGGGAGACAAGGTAAAAGCGACCATCTTCTTCCGCGGGCGCGAAATGACCCGCACCGGTCTTGGCCGCCAAATCCTTGAGCGCTTAATCAAGGACGTGCAGGACCAGAGCATCGTCGAGTTCCGGCCGCGCCAGGAAGGCAACACGCTGCACGCGATCCTGGCTCCGAAAAAGTCGGCCCAGGAGCGCGAAAAGGAAAAAGAGAAAGAAGCCAAGCAAAAAGCAAAGCAGGAAAAACACGAGAAGCAGCTGCTGGAAAAACAGCAGCAAGAGAAGAAGGGGCCGGAAGCAGAAAAACCTCCGGCGCCGGCAGCCGCCGCGGCAGCAGGCGCTCCGAACCCTACGCCGCAGGCGTAAGGGTTTTGATAGCGAGCTAAACTCAGGGAAGCTAAAATTCACGGGGCCAAAATTTACTGAGCTAAGAATTTACCGAGCTAAATTTCAGGGTGGAGCAGGGCCTTTGGCCCTGCGGTTAAAGCCCTGCAATGATTTTGGGCTTTAGCCCCCGAGGTACGTCAGTCAAGCCCTTAGATGGTGAATGGATTCTAGCCGCCGATGCAATCGCATTGTGCCAAAAGATTCCAATTGAATTCAAGAAACCGACGGCTAACAAAAGACGGCCGGCAGTGAATCAGAGGACTTATGCCGAAATTGAAAACGCACAAAGGCGCAGCCAAGCGCTTCAAGAAAACGGCCAACGGCAAAGTGAAGCGCGGGCATTCCGGCCTGCGTCACATGCTGTCGTCCAAGGCCAAGAAACGCAAACGCAAGTTGGGCACGGCCACGCTGGTCAGCGATGGCGATCTCCGCAAAGTAAAGCGGATGATTCCCTATCAGTAGAAGCATTGCCGATTGTGTGATTTGACGATTTACGATTGAAAATCGCGATCGCCCAATCGACAATAATTCCCGGCGCGTGAAGAGGTCACGGTTTATCCCTTACCTCCAGCCGCCAGTACATAGAAAGCAAAAAGGAGAAACCCATGCCACGTGTAAAACGCGGAACCAAACGCCGCGCCAAGCGCAAAAAAATATTAGACCGCGCGAGCGGATACTTTCTCACCAAATCAAAACTCTATCGTTCCGCCAAAGAAGCCGTCGAACGTGGCCTCAAGTTCAGTTTTTCAGGACGGAAGCAGCGCAAGCGCCAGTATCGCTCGTTGTGGATTGTGCGCATCGGCGCTGCGGCGAAGCTGAACGGGTTGAGCTACAACCAGTTCATCCACGGGCTGAAGAAAGCGGGGGTGGAACTGGATCGCAAGATTCTGGCGGACCTAGCGGTGAAGGATGCTCCGGCGTTTAAGAGCCTAGTTGAACAAGCCAAGGGCGCGCTGGCGTAGCAGCTTTCAGCTCTGAGGTATCAGCTTCAAACCTAGTCGTTGTCATTCCGAGCCGCTCGCAGCCGCGCAACGCGCGGAGAGAGCGAGCGAGGAATCTACTTTTCTGCTGGTGGTGAGAGAACAGCAGATTCCTCACCGCTGAAGCGGTTCGGAATGACAAAATCTCGAAGATGGCCTATACCGTTCCCAAACTTGCAAACTATTCCGCCGCGGCGCTGATGAAAAGCGCGGGAGAATGCACCGCTGCGTGCGCAACGGAGGCCACGCAGGTCCGCAGCGAAGCGGAACTAAGATCCTTTCGTGACCGTTGGATGGGCCGCAAGAATGGAATCCTGACTCAGATCAACGAAATTTGGTTGAAGGGCGCCCCGAAGGACGGAAAGCGCGAAGCTGGGATTCGCGTCAACGAGTTGAAAGCCCAGATTCAGGAACTGGTGAATGGTGCGTCGGTCGTTGCATCCGATAGTGAGTCCCATGCTGCGGAACGAGTAGATATCTCCCTACCCGGCGTGCGGCGTCCCATCGGAGCCGAGCATCCGGTTATCAGGACTACGAACGAGATGGTCCGAGTCTTCCAAAAGCTTGGGTACTCAGTTGCCGACGGTCCTGTGGTTGAGACTGATTATTACAACTTCGAGGCGCTGAATTTTCTGCCGAATCATCCGGCGCGGGATACGCAGGACACTTTGTTCATCGCAGGGCAGCAGTCTAAGGCGCAGCGGGAGCGGTTGCTGCTGCGGACGCACACTTCTCCGGTACAGATTCGGACCATGGAAAAGATGCAGCCGCCGATCCGCATTGTGATTCCTGGGACGGTGCATCGCAACGATCCTCCCGATGCGAGCCACTCGCCGATGTTTCATCAGATCGAAGGGCTGGCCGTCGATACCAACATTACGTTTGGCGATTTGAAAGGGACGCTCGATCACGCGATGAAGGAATTTTTTGGGTCGAGCGTGAAGACCAGCTTTCGTCCGTCGTTTTTCCCCTTCACCGAGCCGAGCGCGGAGATGTACGTTTCGTGCTTCATCTGCGGCGGGAGCGGAAGACGCGGTGCTGACCCTTGCCGTCCGTGCAAGCAGACAGGATGGATCGAGATTCTCGGCTGCGGCATGGTCGATCCGAATGTGTTCGAGTTTGTGAAGGACAATGGATATGACCCGAAGAAAGTTTCGGGTTTTGCCTTCGGCATGGGTGCGGACCGGATTGCTTTGTTGAAATACGGGGTGGATGATTTGCAGTTGTTCTTTCAGGGGGATGTGAGATTTTTGGAGCAGTGGGCGTAGCCGCCGGTAATGAGCCGTCTGCATCGTGCGAACTCCTCGACACGCCGTTTTCGGTGCCCAGTTACAGGGGTCCTTCGCTTCGCGAAGGATGACAGCGCTTTTTTGAAGACAACATGAAACTTTCTTCACAATGGATTCGCGATTTCGTTAATCTCGGTGTCGATGACCGGCGGCTGGCTGAGGATTTGACTGGCATTGGGATTGCCGTCGAGGGAATCAGTGGTTCTAGTGCTGACATCGTTTTCGAGATGGAGATCGGAACCAACCGTCCCGACGCTATGAATCATTACGGCGTGGCGCGGGAGGCGGCGGCGATTTATGATTTGCCGCTCAATCTGCTTGAGGCGAAGCTTCCCTCAGGGGCTAAAGCCCCGTCTAGTTCGGAGGACTCGACCGCAGCGCTGAAGCGCTGCTCCACCCAAAGTCCTGCGGATTTCAGTATTCAGGTTGAGGAACCACAGCTTTGCCCTCGCTTTTCTGCTCGGGTGATTCGCGGAACCAAGATCAAGGCCTCTCGCGAGAAAATCTCACATCGGCTGCGGTTGCTCGATCAGCGGCCGATCAGCAACGCGGTTGACGCGACTAACTATGTTCTGTGGGAGATGGGCAAGCCGACGCACGTGTTCGACATGGATTTGCTCGAGGGCGGCCGGATTGTCGTTCGGAAAGCGAAAAATGGTGAGAAGTTGAAGACCCTTGATGGCGTGGAGCGCACGCTTACTTCGGAAGATCTTGTAGTATGCGACGCGAAACGGCCTGTGGGGCTTGCCGGAGTGATGGGCGGGTTCGACACCATGATTACCGATAAGACGCGGAATATTTTGATCGAGTCGGCGTGGTGGGATCCGGGGACGGTGCGCAAGAGTTCGCGGCGGCATGGAATTCACACTGATGCTTCCCATCGATTTGAACGTGGGGCGGATTTTGAATCGACGATCCCGTCGTGCGATCTGGTGGCGTCGCTGATTCTGGAATCGGGCGGCGGAGAACTGGTCGGCGATGTGATCGATGTTGTTTCGAAGAAAATGGACCTGGCGCCTGTGGTGCTGAGGCTTTCAGAGGTGCATCGCATCCTGGGGGGAAATCTGTCTGTGGGGGAGATTTTCCGAATACTCAAGAAACTCGGATTCGGAGTGATCCCCGAGGGACAGGCCGACACTCAGTTTCGAGTTCACATCCCAAGCTGGCGGCTGGATGTGGAGCGCGAGATCGATGTGATCGAAGAGATTGCGCGGCTGCACGGCTATGACAAGTTCGAAAATACTTTGCCGGCGTACAGCGGCGCGGTTATGGAACTGCCGCACGCAGCGATGAACGCGGCATTGCGTACCCGGGCGTTGGCGCTGGGATACAACGAGGCGATTTCTCTGACATTTATTTCTCATGCGGACGCCGAGAAGTTTTCCTCAGCTCCGGTGCTGGAGTTGGAGAATCCGCTGAGCGAAGAAGCGTCCGTAATGCGGACGTCGATGGCTCCGGGCATGCTGGATATGCTGGCGTGGAACTTGAACCGCGATTCGGAGAAGGTGCGCTTGTTCGAAATTGGGCACGTCTACGAGGTGTCGGGCGCAGAACGCGCCGAGCCATCGCGTGCGTGCCTGGGCGCGACGCTTGCGGCGGTGAAAGAGTCGTTGCCGGTTGGCGGAGTGCTGGACGTGAGCAAGGGGGAGCACGCTGCAGCGGCGGAAGCTTTTCGGTCTTTCAAGGGCGACGTGGAAAATTTACTGTCAACGTTTGCGTGGGATGAGATGAGCTTCGACCGGCAGACGGCAGAATATTTTCATCCCGGACGATCGGCTCGGGCGTTGATGGATGGTGCGCCAGTGGCGCAGTTTGGGCAGGTCGCGGAGAGCGTGAAGGCGGAGCGGAAACTGCGGCAGGATGTTTTTCTGGCGGAGATCGATCTGGAAAAGCTGCACGGGATCGGATTGCGGGAAGTTAGGTTTGCGCCGCTGACGAAATATCCGGCGGTGGAACGGGATTTTTCGTTTGTATTTGGGGATGAGGTTGAGTTCGAGGCGATGCGGCAGGCTGTAGCCGGGCTGCGGTTGAGCGCGCTGCGAACGTTCGCTCCGGTGGAGATTTTTCGTGGCGGGGCGATTGCGAAGGGGAAGTATTCGATTCTCTTGCGCGCTCGATTGCAGTCGGAGGAAGCGACGCTTCGTGACGATCAGATTGCACAGTGGTCGGGAGAGATTGTTGGGGCATTGAAGAAGCTTGGTGGAGTGCAGCGGGCTTAGGCCGCGGAGCCTCACGGGCTAAGAATTGGTAAGTTTTTCCGCGTCCATAAAGCCATACCCTTCTCGTCTTGGTTTCCTAGTCTTGGTTTAGAGGCAGGGGCGTGACGGGGTGGGAAAGCAGGTTCCTCACCGGGCGTACCGCCCGATTCGGAATGACATCGCTTTGGTGTACTGTTCGGTTCGGAATGACATCGATTTTTGCTTGCAGCCTTGGTTTTCCCTAATTAGTCCTTTTTTTCCTAGTCTTGATTTCGTCCTCAGCGGTTGGAACTTTCTAAGAGGAGTGATTTTCTAGAGCGATACTTTTTCATCGAGCAATGCCTTTATAGAGCTAGAGATTTTCTAGACCCAGAAGCGGTCTCCAACAAATTGAACCGAAGGAATAAGTCGAGCCTCTGGACGAATGAGCGTGCGTGAAAAAGGGCGCCGCCGCGCTAATGCCCTGTTCGTTTTCGTCGACTTACGCGGCGCTGAAGCGCCGCTCTTCCACGGTGCGGCTGGCAGCGGTGGAGAAAAAGGGCGGTAAACCTTACCTCGCTGCGCTCGGTGGACAGCCGAGGGCGGCTGTCCCTACATAAATCGTAGTTATTTCCTCTTGGTTCGCGAACCCAACTACTTCGTTACTACGCCGCAGGCGATGCGGTCGCCGGAGTTTCCGGAGGGATCGGTCTTCATGTCGTCAGCTTTGGCGTGGATGACGATGGCCGTGCCTCCGTTGGTGAACAGCGAGTGAGGTCCCTCGCTGAGGGTCACGTCTTTGTCCTCAACGCTGGCATTCGCTTTTCCTTTCGCATCGACGGTAAAGTTCAGCATATCGCCGGCGTGATGGCCTTCGGGATTCTCTAGTCCGTGCTTTTTGCCGTCAGGATTGAAGTGCGGGCCGGCTGACTTGAAATCGGGAGCATCGCACTTTGGGTTCTGATGGAAATGGATGGCGTGCTCGCCGAAAGGAAGATCGTGCAGTTGCAGCTTGAGGGCGACACCGGAAGCTTTTGGCGACAGAGTGATGGTGCCGACATCTTTCCCTTGGGAATCCTTGAGGTCGACTTTGGTTTTGGCGGCGCAGGGAAGAACGGTGAGGGATAAAACGACGAGGGCGATGAGGGAATGTGCAATCGGTTTCATAGCGGAATTATATCGCCAATTTTGCCCAGACAATCGATGATCGTCCACAGGAGGGTGGAGTATACTGCGAGAAAGTTCGAAATCCTAACGGGGAAAAAGTGCAATCATGGCTTTGAATGCGGTAGAGCAGGTGGCGGATCGGGTTCCGGCAGACGATTTTCAGGTGCTGGAAGAGAAAATTTACCGCACCATTGAGTTGTACAAAGCAGCGCGCGAGGCGCAGACCTTGGCGGAACGCGATGCCCAGCGCGCGCGACAGCAACTGGAGGAACGGGACGAGCAGTTAGTCGTGTTGCGCCGGGAGGCGGTGCAATTGCGCAAAGAGCGGGAAGAGATCCGCGGACGGGTGGAGAAAATGCTGCAGCAGATTGAGTCGATCGCGGAAGAGCGGGCGAGTTAGAGGAGTGGGCGTAAGGCTTCGCCAGATGTCAGCGTTTTAGATGGACGATGAGGGTGGAGTAGATGGACACGAAAGCAGGTTCCTCGACTTCGCTCGGAATGACATGTGTCGGGGTGAATTCAAAGGACGATTATGGCTACGGCGGCTAAGGATTCCACGTTGAAGGACGCGCAGAACACAAGCGTGCGCGTGGAGATTTTCGATCAGGCGTACAACCTGCGTGGGTCTGATCCGGAATATATCTTGAAGCTGGCCGAGTACGTGGATGCAAAGATGCGTGCCGTGGCCGAAGCGACGAATACGATCGATACGGTGCGTCTGGCGGTGCTGGCGGCGCTGAATATTGCCGACGAATACCATCTTCTGAAGAGAAAACAGGAGAGCGGGGCAACCGACTATCAGAAGCGGGCGCATCTATTAGCAGATGCGCTGGATGAAGTGTTGGAAGAGAAACGCAAGGCCGGGTAAGGCCCAAACGGCGGCGGTCCACTTCCTTTTCTTCTGCTTTTTCTTCCTAGCGCACCAGCGCCGATTTATCACAAGAAACAACCCTCGATAGAAGACCGAAATGGGCCCGGGTTGCAAGTCCGAATCGGGCGGCGGCATTACTTTGGATGCAAGTGACCTGCCAACTATTTGAGAGGCTCCTCTTGCTAATTCACGGTGGATTCTCCTAGCATCACAGGTGAAAGCCGGCCTGCGGGGTTGGTGATGGCGGTAACCGATTTTTGAACCAATGCTGAATGAACGGGAGCTCGACTCGAACTAGGATCCGGTGTGCGACGCTCCGCCATGCGGAGATGCCTAAAGGGTCTCGGCGGGTTCCCAACGTCTACCTGACGGTTCATTCTCGGCCCGTCACACGGCACAGTGGGTCGGCTTGATTTTTCTTCCGCGACTCGATTTCTCCGCGAAGTGGTGCGCGCGTTCGCTGCGGTCTCCTCGAATGGAACTTCTGTAAAATAAATTTCACGTAAATAAACGCCTTCGCTCCGAGTGGATTCGGACAACCCAGGGTTCAAGCAAGCGAGCAAACCTAAGCGGGTGACCTCAAAATTAAATCGGAAGGATGGACTCTTCCATGCGATGCCTTATTCCCGTTCTGTGCGGCTTCGCCATGATGGCGGTTGCAGTGGCGCAAAGCGCGCCCGGCGCCAATGACCAAGAGGCCGGGAACATTCCCAGGGTCGTTGGCGTTCTGGAGGGCTCACGCACTGCAGTTTTCGAAACGCCTCACGATTCCTGTACTTTTGACGACATACCGGATGCGATGGCACGAGCCTTCCGCGATTACACAGGGACGGTCCACTTCGTCACGGCAAGCTCTGACATGTTCCAGAGCCTTGGCCCCGATCTTGACAATCTTCAGCACAGTTGCGCCGTGGCTCATCGTTCGGCGAACGATCCGAATCCAGCGCACTACAACGATCAGACTTGGCTCGATTCTTTTTATACAATCGACGGCCTCACCATCGCTGCCCTGACCCACACGGAATATCACGGCTGGGCGCACTCGGGCGAGTGCGATTCTCAGAATATCAACGAGTACGACTCAGACACGTATCATCTTTCGACGGATGGCGGCTACACATTCGAGGCGTTCAAGGCGCCGGCAAATTTTCTGGCTGGGATTCCTTTCGAATATGTAATCGACGACGGGCCGGCGGGCTACAGTGTCGATACCAACGTGATCGATTGGGGAGGCTGGTATTACGCGGTGGCCACTTCGTGGACATGGCCTCCGAACTGCACTGGACAATCCGGCGTAAACCCGTGTTTGACCAGCGGTGGTGCACCGATTCGTACAAACAATGTTTTCGATCCCGCATCCTGGAGCGGCAGCAATTTTTCTGTGTCGTTCGTCGATCCGTACCTGGGTCCTGTGCAAAATCCGCTGGAGCATGTGTATACGTCGGTTCCGGATATGGCGTTTGTAAACGGCATTTATATTTATCAGCCCTCGAATGTGGTTGTCGCTGTCTTGTGGGATTACTTTGACACTGAACTCGGGCCTGAGGGGCTGTACTTTGCAACGTCGACAGATTTGGTTCACTGGACCCGGCCGTTACTTGTGGCGACCTTAGCCGAGATCACGGCCAACGATCCGCCGGGAAACTGGCTCTACGCTTATTTTTCCTTGATCGACACGAGTGCGCCGGATCTGAATTTCTCGATGATCGGTGATCATCCTTACTTGTATTATGTGCGCTTGGACCTGAACGGACAGGGTCGCGTTGTGTTTCGCCAGAAGGTGAGCTTGTCGGTGAATCCGTAAGGGCGGTGGCCATCTTATAAAGATCAAAGATACGGAGCAGCAGATCGAGGTCCCGCAGGGGCTAAAGCCCTCGTCTTTGTTGGCTCCGGGCGGCACGACTGAACGTCGTGCCCTTCCCGATTTTCTAGTTTTTCCGCAGTCTGTGAACGTCGTGCCTTTCCGAATCAATCTATGGTTTGAGTGCTTCCTGCTACACTGATCGAAGTAGCGAAATCCTGATTTTCTGCATCCAACATAATTGTGTATCCGCAATTAGTGCATTTCGGGCGATTTTTCCTTCCGACTTATGGCTTCCTGGTTTCCCTGGGGGTGCTGATCGGGTTGTACATCAGTGTGCGCAACTCCGAGCAGCTCGGAATTGATGGCGAGAAGGCGTGGAACCTGGGGATTCTCGTGGTGCTCTGCGGGATTGTGGGCGCGAAGGTGCTCTATGTTGTAAACGAATGGAGCTACTATTCAGCGCATCCTTCGGAGATTTTCAGCATTACGACGCTGCAGGCGGGCGGAGTCTTTTCAGGTGGATTGCTGGCCGCGTTTGTAGCGGCGGCGTGGTATGTGCGCAGGCATCATATGCCCGCGCTTGGAACGTGCGATGCATTTTCTCCGGGGCTGGCGCTGGGACATGCGATTGGACGCGTGGGATGCTTTGCCGCGGGATGCTGCTACGGAAAAGAGACGCACCATTTCTGGGGCGTGGTGTTTCGCAATCCGCTGGCGAATCAGATCACGGGAACTCCGCTGAACGTTCCGCTGGAGCCGACGCAGTTATTCGAGGCGGCGGTTGAACTGGCGAATTTCTTCTTCTTGATGTGGCTGCTGAAGCGCAGGAAATTCGATGGTCAAATTTTCGGCGCGTTCCTGTTTATCTATGGAGTAGCTCGATTCTTTCTGGAATTCCTGCGAGACGATCCGGGGCGAGGATCGGTATTTGGGGGAACGATGTCGGGGACGCAATTAATCGCGCTTGGATTAGTGGCAGCCGGCGGGGTCATCTGGTGGCTGCGGCCGGGGGCGAAAGCAGTTTCGACGCCCGCAGTCGGCGCGGCGCGGTAGATTTCGACACTCATTCCACGTTGTCTCCTCTCTAGTGGTAACCTTGTTGGGCCATGAAAAAACTCACGCGTCGCCGATTCGGCAAGACTTTGGCGGGCACCGCTGCGGCTGCCTTCGCTAGTACTGCGTTCCCAAGAGTCGCATTCGCAACCATGCCAACGCCGTTGTCCTTGCGATTCCCAGCCAACTTTCTTTGGGGTTGCGCCACCGCTGCGTATCAGATCGAGGGTGCAGCGAATGAGGATGGGCGGAAACCGTCGGTGTGGGACACTTTTTCGCACACGCCGGGAAAAACTTTTGAGGGACAGACCGGCGATGTCGCAGACGATTCCTACCACCGCTACAAAGAGGATGTGAAGCTGCTGAAGAGTCTGGGAGTGAAGTGTTACCGATTTTCGATTTCGTGGTCACGCGTTTTTCCGGATGGGACGGGGCAGGTGAACGAGAAGGGCCTCGCGTATTACGATCGTGTGCTGGATGAGTTGCTTAAGAACGATATCGCTCCGTATGTCACGCTCTTCCACTGGGATTTGCCGCAGGCTTTGCCGGGTGGCTGGCAATCGCGCGACACTGCGAAAGCGTTCGCGGATTATGCCGGCTATATGTCCAAGCGGCTTTCGGACCGCGTGAGCCACTTTTTTACCATCAACGAATTTACATGTTTCACAGACTTGAGTTACAAAACCGGGAAATTCGCGCCGGGAATGAAGCTGCCGGATGCCCAAGTGAATCAGATTCGCCACCATGCGGTGTTGGCGCACGGCCTGGGCGTGCAAGCGATTCGGGCGAACGCGAAGAGCGGAACGCAGATTGGCTTGGCGGAGAACACCAACGTCTACGTTCCCGTGATTGAAGACGCCGTGCAGATCGAGGCGGCGCATAAAGCAACTCGCGAAGAAAACGCGCCATTTTTAACGGCGGTGATGGAAGGCAAATACACCGACGGATATTTGCAGCGGGAGGGCGCGAACGCTCCCAAGGTGGAAGCCGGCGACATGAAGATCGTGGGCAGCCCGCTTGATTTCGTTGGCTTGAACGTCTATACGCCGGAGTATGTGCGCGCCGATGCTTCGCCAGCGGGCTACGTGGTGGAGAAGCGCCCAACTTCTTTTCCACGGATGGCTTCGGACTGGCTCTACATCGGGCCGGAAGTGATTTACTGGACGGTGCGGAACGTCAGCGACATTTGGAAGCCGAAAGCGGTCTATATCACGGAGAACGGCTGCTCTTCTGATGACGTCATCGACGGGAATGGACGGATTGAAGACATCGACCGCGTGATGTATTTGCGCAACCATCTTACCCACCTGCATCGAGCGGTAGTGGAAGGGTATCCGGTCCAGGGCTATTTTCTGTGGAGCCTGCTGGACAATTTCGAGTGGGCCGACGGCTATAGCAAGCGATTCGGCCTGCACTATGTCGACTACAAGACGCAGGCGCGAACGCCGAAGTTGAGCGCTGAGTGGTACCGGCAAGTAATCTCGCGGAACGTTGTGGAGTGAGGCGGGGGTAAAGCCCCGACGGATCGGTCGAACTTACGCGGTCCCTTCGCAAGCTCAGGGCAGGCTCTTATTGGGCCGCTCTTCCACGTTGCCCCTTTCCGATACTGTCGGGTTTCCTAAGGTTTTGAATTTCCTAAGGTTTTGAATTTCGGTGATGGTGCAATCTGGCGTACGCGCAAGCGAGAGATCCTTCGCTCCGCCTGAAAAGCGGCTACGCTCAGGATGACGCCGACGGGAGAAGTGCACGCTGCTTCTTCAAACTGATCCACTACCCCTAGGTTGACGGCTTAGATTCGGTCGCGGGCCCTTGGAAGGGTCCGCAGCGGCCGCGCATGCCCTGGCGAAATTTCTCGCGCTCCTCGGGTGTCATCTGCTCCCAGCGTTCGGACATGCGGCGGCGGAAGTTGGAGCGGCCGGGACCGCGCCATCCATGCGAGCCGAAGAGGATGCGGCACAGAGCCAAAAGCCCGACTGCCTGCCAGAAAGCAATCTGATGCCAGCCGAAAAGCGGCGGCAGCAGCCAGTTCCAGAGGCGCATCACCACTTCGCCTCCGATAAAGATAAATAGCGCAATGCCCAGGATCGCCGCCGGAGCGATGAAAATCATTTTCCATTTTCTTCTCATGTTCAATACCTCATGCTTTCGTAAATTCGTCGTAGATGTTCTGCAGTCGCTCGCGGAGGTGCAGCACCGCATAGCGCTTGCGCGAGAGCAGCGTGTTGAGGTTCACTCCCGTTTCTGCGGCAAGTTCCTTGAAGCTGCGTCCCTCGATTTCGTGCGCGATAAATACTTCGCGCTGATCTTCGGGTAATTCGTCGAGTGCCGATTCCAACTCGTCGAGCAGCACGCTGCGAGTGTAGAGCGCGTCGGGACCGGCGTCCGGCGAAGGTAGCATGTCTTCGATATGCAGCATCGTTCCGTCCTCATCAGCCACGTCGGCGTCAGAGAATCGATCCGGCTTCTTCTTGCGGAAGAGATCGGTGATGCGATTGCGCGCCACGCGAAACAGCCAACCTGTGACGTGTTCGATCGGCATCAGCAGGCGGTTCGCCTCGACCAGTTCGTAGAAAACGTCCTGCAGAATGTCGTCGGCGTCGAGCGGGTCGGGCACGCGCCTGCGGATGAAATTGCGCAGGCGGGACTGTTCTCGCTTGACCACATCGGAGATCCGCTGGTCCTGTTCGAGAGTCATTCGATCCAAGCTTGGCCGACTCAGACTCACCGCGTCGTTCATCTGTAGGGATAGACGAATGAGGGGATGGGAATATTGTAGGGGTTTGGGAATTCCGTGCCGGTGGAAAGAATGCTGCATTTGCAATTTGGCTTGCGTGCCGGGCCGGTCAAGCAGGAGGTCCTTCGCTTCGCCTGAAAAACGGCTACGCTCAGGATGACACCGACGGGAGAAGCGCACGCTGCTTTTTCAAACTGACCCACTACCTGGGTTTCCTAAGGTTTTGAATTTCCTAAGGTTTTGAATTTCCTAAGGTTTTGAATTTCCTAAGGTTTTGAATTTCCTAAGGTTTTGAATTTCCTAAGGTTTTGAATTTCCTAAGGTTTTGAATTTC